>Ga0154727_1074_pt2 | contig 18546 bp, 28 predicted proteins | sample Rifle2008BG16ft_FD_105735 | JGI IMG/M metagenome (GOLD analysis project Ga0154727, IMG submission 105735) | Elusimicrobia bacterium RBG_16_66_12 | reverse complement strand
GCCGCCGCGACCACACAAAAAGCCCCCGCCGGGGTTTACCCGGCGAGGGCTTTTTCGTCGCTATATGTTGTCTTCCCACCCGCGCGCCCCATATTCGGCGCGCACGTCTTTGATATTTACGCCGCCGGCGTAGATTTCACAGCCGTCGATGCTGTCTTCGCCGCCGAGCTCGCAGTATTCGGCGAGCTTTGGACCGTCTAGCGTGTCGCCGTCGTCGAGAGTGACAACGGCCTTGATGGTGTAGAGGTCCTCGTTTTCGATCACGACATCTACGATCGTCCGGCCGATGAGCTCAGCCTTGAGCTGCGGCAGCAGGAACTTCGCTAAGACGTCGGCAAGTCTGTTCGTCGCGGACATCGCGCAGATGCTACCCATCTATTTGCCCTCCTGAGTCACCGATGCGTCGGTGACTTCGACGGTGCGGATGACGGTATAAACCGGGACGTCGTAGCCCTCAAACGCTGCGCTCGCGAAGACCTCGCGGATCTCTTTTGTCATGTTCTTTTCTCCCGGCGTCCTGCTCGCCGTTTTACTCTCTCGCAGGCGTTCCCAAGGGGAAAGGGGAAGCCGACGGCAGCCGTAGGCTGCCGCCCGCAGGGTCGCGCCGAGCGGCAGCGAGGACGCGATCGGTGATGGGTCGGCCGGCGCCGGCGGAATAAGGGGGGCGCGGAGCCCCCTGGACGAGCTCGAGAGCTCGTCCTATCGGCCCTTCGTGTTCAACCGCGGGGGATACTTATGGAGAGTGCGCCAGGCCCCGAAGGGGCAGCCCGGAGGGCGGCCGACCGAACGCCGCGGCCGCAGGCCGCGGACGTGAGGCCTGCCCGGATTACTTCCCCGGAGTCCTGAGAGAGAGATTTAAAGGCTCAGCTCCTCTCTCCGGGCCGCAGGCCAGGCCCCGTCGGGGCCATCAGCGCGGGCTACAATAGACTCGCCTGATACAGCGCATCGTCGCGCCGGTGAGTCTCTCCCCGCGCGTAGGCTGCCGCATTATGTCGGCGGCGGGCCGGTGAGAAGACGGGGCAACCCGTCTTCTCGCAGCCAAAGTCCGTTGCGCGGCCGTAGAGAGTCCACGGCCGCTTGTGATTGCCTTTAGTCTCGCCGCATTCACAAATGATGTAGCTTTCAGTCGGTTGCTGAGAGCGCTTCGCCATATTATTCCACCTTTCCCCAATCCTGACACTCATCAACCCCGTCGTCGAAGAACGCCGGGGAGAACCAATAGCCATCCTCGTTCGTCACTCCGAGATCGTCCCACTCGGCGCGGAATCGCCATACCCCGTTGGTGAATGTAACGGTCAGCGTTGAGCCCGCGTCTCCCACCGTATAGCTTCCCCCGTCGTCGTCAGGCCCCACGCCAAACTGCATATAAAAGTCTTTGGGGAGCGGCAGCTCGACATTGTCGGGAAACTCCCACACGGCATACACCCTCGTCTTCCCGGCCGGTATTGAGTCGTTCATTTTTTCCCACCTCCGAACGCCCGGAGGGCCGAGGCGTTCCGAGGTGAGATCCTGACGCGAGGAATAAATGGTGGGTCCCCCGGCCGCGGATCCGGCCGGCGCAGGGGCAAGGCCCCGGAGCGGCCAAATCCGCGCCGAGAGGGGGGACCTGTTTATGCCGCAGCGGAAGGACGAACACTCTGGAACGACGAGCGTACGGTGGGGAAAAATGAACATTCGACCGCCGTTGATCGGCCGGGAAGAAGATGGGGGCGCGACCACAAAAAAAGCCCCACCAGGGCTAAGGGCTAGACCCTGGCGGGGCTTTTCGCGGCGACCCAAGCGCGCTAAAGCGCTCCGGGGTCGATGACTTCGCCAAGCTCCTCGAGCTCGGCGCGGCCGTCAAAGCCGGAGAGCGACCATCCGCAGTAGCAGCGGGCGAGATCCTTATGCTCGCCGCACTCGTCACAGACGCGCGCGCCGCAGCTCCGATCGAAGCTCCAAACGTGGTGATGTGCCATGTTGCCTCCTATTTCTCGTTGAGCTCGTTGTAGAGATCCGCGGCTTTCGCCATGCGCGCGAGCTCCTCGCGCGCGATTTTCCGGCCTTCTGCGTCGCCCTGCTCCAAGACGAGGAAGAAGTAGGGAAGGAGCCCCTGCCATGACGGCGTGATGTCGAGCTTATCTGCTTTCGGCATTTGTTTCTCCTGGCGGCCTGCTCGCCGTTTTACTCTCTCGCAGGCGTTCCCAAGGGGAAAGGGGAAGCCGACGGCAGCCGTAGGCTGCCGCCCGCAGGGTCGCGCCGAGCGGCAGCGAGGACGCGATCGGTGATGGGTCGGCCGGCGCCGGCGGAATAAGGGGGGGGCGCGGAGCCCCCTGGACGAGCTCGAGAGCTCGTCCTATCGGCCCTTCGTGTTCAACCGCGGGGGATACTTATGGAGAGTGCGCCTGGCCCCGAAGGGGCAGCCCGGAGGGCGGCCGACCGAACGCCGCGGCCGCAGGCCGCGGACGTGAGGCCTGCCCGGATCACTTCCCCGGAGTCCTGAGAGAGAGATTTAAAAGCCCTGCTCCTCTCTCCGGGCCGCAGGCCAGGCGTCGCCAAGGCCCCAGCGGGGCCGCGGTGACGACTAGAGCCCGAATGCATCGCGCGAAGGGCTCGTTAATGCCCCTAAAAATAGGTCCTTCCCGGGACCTTCTAGGTCTAGACGTATCCGATAGCATGTTGGTACATTAATGTGCCTCCGGGGTCGTCTTGCGGAGGCCCCCTTGAAGCTCTACGGAAAGAGCGAGGCCAGGCTTGAGTTTCCAAAAAGCCAGCGAGGCCTAGGTGTGGGTTCGACTCCCACCAAGGGGCCCTTTCTTTTCTCTCCCACCCGCATACGAGCAAAGACAAATACTTGACACACGAAAAGGCTTGCTGTTACACTTGTAGCGGAAACTCAAGCCTGACCTCAGTAAACAAGAAAGCCGCGCATCCTTGAAGTAAAGCAGGGGGAGGATACGCGGCTTTCTTCTTTGGTGAGCGCACGCAATAAAGATCAGTCTCTATCCACACCCGGCAGATCTTGGATAATGTGACTCTCAACGAGAGTCACCGTCGCCTTATTGCCGCTGTCTGTTTCAAACTCGATGAAGGTCGCGCTTCGGAAATCCGCCGTGCTTATGCGGATTTTGCCGTTTGGCGTCTCGACGATCGCCTCATCACCGACCGCGACGGTGAGCTTTATCATCAACCCCCCTACAGTCGGATCTCCACGGAGCGGAAGCCCGCCTCCTTGAAGAAGCGCTCAGCCTCGCCGGCGGCGAGCTGCCGCGCGGCCCTATCGGCGTCGTCATCTTTGTCGTCGCCGCCGGCCGGCAGCTCGAGCTTTAGGAATAAAGTGCCCTTGCCGTTCTTCCAGAAGCCGCCGCCGGTCTGGAACGTGCCGGCCTCTGGCCGCGCGGCCTTTCCCTTGGCCGGCGCCGGCTTCTCCGACGCCTTCGGCGGGAAATACTCGTCGCGGATCTCCTCGAGCCGCGCATAAGTCACCGGGGCGGCCGAGGCACGGCCGAGGAAGCGCTGCGCCGCCTCATCAGAGTCGCGCTTGGCGAGTTTGCCGTATGTGCTCGCTAAAAGCTCGCTTGCCCGCGCGTCGAGATCATCACGCTTGATGACCTGGCGGACCGCCTCTGGCGCTTCTCCGATTTTCGCGAGCGAAAACCCGACGGAGCGCGCGACCTTAAGCGCGACGGCTGCTTGCTCGACGTTCCCTTTATGGAACATATCGCGGAAGCGGCAAAAGGACATCGCCCGATCGAGCGCCGATAGATCCTCGCGGTGGAGGTTCTCAACAAGAGCTAAGCGCAGCAGCTCGACATCGTCGACGCGCCGAACGATCGCCTTGACGACCTTAAGCCCGGCGATCTGATGGGCGCGCAACCGGCGCTCGCCGGCGATGAGCTCATGGGCGATGACGGCGCCCTGAGCGTCGCGGACCTCGCGTACGATAATCGGCTGTTGTAGGCCGTGGTCCTTAATCGAATCCGAGAGCTCCCTGAGAGACTCCGCCGGGAAATCCCGGCGCGGCTGCTCAGGATTCGGCCGGATCTGCTCGACCGGCAGCTCGACGACGCGCTCAGCAGCCGCCGCGCCGGCGAGCTCGAGGCCGAGAAGACTTACTGAGCTGCGGCGCTCGCTTTTTTCGTTGTTGGACACTTTCTTAAAACCTCCTCGGTGAGCGCCTCGTAGTCGGCGAAGCCCTGGGCCTGCCTGTCGTAGTGCTGTATCGGCTTTCCATGCCCGGACGCCTCGGCAACCTTACTATTGAGCTGTATCGTTGTCTTAAAGACGTGACCGGGGAGTTGCGCCTCGAGCTCGGCGAGGCATTTCTGACACTCTCCGACACCGCGCCGGCTAAAGGTCCCGAGCACGCCAAGCACTTGAAGCTCTTTAACGTGCTGCTGGACCTCTCGGACCTTCTCCATAAGCGGAGCAAGCCCCTGGACGGAGAGCCACTCGAGCTTGACGGGAATGAGCACCTGATCGGCCGCGACGATGCTGTTAGCAAACAGCGTCGTAAAGCTCGGCATGGTGTCGATGAGCACGAAGTCGAAGCGGTTGTGGATCTCCGCGACCTTCGTTCGGAGGTAGTGAAGTCCTTTAAAGCGGTCTTGCTCGATCGTCGCCTGGTCGGCGATGAGGAGCTCAGAGCTGGCAATGTAGGAGAGATTCTTAAAAGCGCTCACGCGCAACACTTGATCGAAGCTGGACCGCCCCATAAGCCAATCGCCGAGCTGTGGCCCCTGGCCGTCTCCCAGGTAGCGCGTGAGTGATGCTTGGGGGTCGGCGTCGATGAGGAGGACTGAATAACCGCGCAGCGCCAGGCCGGCGCCGAGATTGACGCACGTCGTCGTCTTTGCGACTCCGCCCTTTTGGTTGGCGAATGCGATAATCATTAGATCATCCCTCCGCGCGCCCGCGCGCCTTCCGGTAGTCTCGCCAATGTGCCGGCCAAGTCTCTAATAACGTCGGTGTCGTTTTCATGAAGAAAACAATACCCCTGGCGGTCGGCCTCGATCCGGCCGCGAAGCCAGGCATTAAACGCGAAGATCTCAACGACCGATCCACAACTCAATTCGACACTCCCCCGCTCGGTGTTAAATTCCCAGCGGCCGCGGTCGTTCTTGAAGAGAGCTCCCTTCTCCATAGGTCAGTGCCCTCCTTTGGCGTGGCCGTGACCGTGCTCTCGGCAATGCGGGCAATCCGGTGTGGTCCGCACGCCCGCGGCGATCGCTTCTTTTCCGTGTGTCTCAAGGCGCTTATGATACGCCTCGAGCTGTTTGGAAGAAGCGTGGATCATCGTATAGTGGTGGTTCGACGCCTGCCTGATCTTGTCGTCACCGAGCGCCTGGTTTACCGCCTCGAGCAACGCGAAGGCCGCATCAAGCGTTTTAGTGACGAGCCGCGCGTCGTCGTCGTGGAGCTGCGTAGAACAAAAAACGTGCCCGTTATAGCTCCCGACGCGGTAATCCTTCGGCGTTCTATGTGGCATATTATCTCCATTGTAGTTTATAAGAAGCCGCTATCCTTGAAGCTGTACGCCGCGTCGCCGGCGATAATAAGGTGGTCATGGAGCGGCACGCCAAGGAGCTGCCCGCAAAGGCGCAGCCTCTCAGTCATGGCGCGATCGGCGCCGCTTGGGAACAAGCTGCCGCTTGGGTGAAAATGGACGAGCACTACCTCGGCCGCCTTAATGGATAAGGCCCCGCGGAAGATCTCAGAGGCCTTCGCACGGACGCGCCCCCGGCTGCCGGCCGTGACGAGCTCGAGGCCGATGACACCGAGCGCGGCGTTAAGGTCGATCCTAAAAAGGTCCTCGCGCTCAACGCCCCCAAAATCAAGCCCTAGGCGGCGTAGAAAAGTCGTCGTCGGCCTATAGCGCGACCGGCTCATATATGACGGAACGGCAAGAGGCCGTGGAGGCATTAACCGTCCTTCATGCCGGCGTCAAGGAGCGCCTTGTCGATCTCCGCGAGGAGCTGCTCACGCTCTGGCGTGAAGCTTAGCCCCACGGCCGCGCGAGCCTTGGTGAGTACCCTCGCCATCGCCACCGCCCCCTGGCGGAGTTGATTATCCTTGGCGAGCATAAAATAGGGGGGGCGGAAGACGATACGCTGGATGATCGCGAGTTGGAGGCTCTCCTCGGGCGTGACTGACGACACACAATGGCTGAGCGCCACCATTCCCTTTTCGGTGTCTTCCTGAAAAGCCAGGCGCATCACGGCGTTTGCGCGATCGACGACCGCCCGCGCAAGGCCGTCGCGGCACTCCTCTGTGAGACTTTGGATCGGTCCCTTGTCCATAAATACCCCCTCGACATACATACGAACGAAACCCCAAAAAGACCCATTAAGAACGAAGGGCCGCCCCGAAGGGCGGCCCTGAGCTATTCTTCGCCAGGATCTCGTCGGTTAGAAAAGCCCGTCCTGCATCGCCGCGAGGACCTTCTCCATATTGGCCGCCAACGCCTTAGTGTCGTCGAGATTGAACGTCTCATGGTCGCCGGTCATGGCCTGGCCGGTCTTGGCGCCCCTGTAAAAGCCGCGTTTTTCGAGCTTAGGCGTCTGCTTGACGCCGTCGATCTCCCACCGCACGACGCGGATCTTATAGAAGCGCCCCTTGTCGTCCGGCTTAGTCTCGCTGACGACCAAAAGCTCGATCGGCTTGATGTTCTTTTTCCCCTCGCCGTCCTTCTTCTCGCTCGTCTTGCTTGGCATGGTCCCTCCGTGTTTTTGCTGCCCGGCGCTGCCGGTCCCATTATATATACGAACGACCTCCAAGAAAATGTCCCACCGCCGCGGCGCGCAAGCGGCCGCGCACGACCGGGATCTAATGGCTCGCTCCGCTACGCCCAAGAGCCGGCCCCAAGCCGGCCACGGCAACCATGAGCCCAAGGGGTCAAAACCGGCCCCTGGCTGCCCCAGGCCGCCCGCTGAGCCTCTAGGCTCCCTCCCACCACCCCACTTCGCTCCCCGGCCCTCCCAGGCCTGTTTATCGCTGTCTGGACGCTTTTGCTGATTCGTTCGCTTCGGTGCTGCCGTTTTCTATATATCTGTTAGGAAAGATAGAAGCTTATTTTTATTATCGGAAAAGCATTTAAAAACAATCGCTTCCCAAGAACAGCCATTCAGCGTTAGAGCGGCATTTGTTCAGCATTAGAGCGGAGACGCCCCTCTTTTGTTCAGCGTTAGAGCGGCACCTGTTCAGCGTTAGAGCGGCGCCACGCCCTCTTTTGTTCAGCGTTAGAGCGGCGCCTGTTCAGCGTTAGAGCGGCGCCACGTCCTCTTTTGTTCAGCGTTAGAGCGGCGCCATCCAGCGTTAGAGCGGCACTACTAAACGAGTAGGTATTGACCTTTTGTGGCCGGATCAGGATTAAGGTCGTAACCTTTTTTGCTTCGAGATATCGAAAAGGAGTCCCCTTGTAGGGTGAAGGTCCATCCTTTTGTTTCCTCGAGCTCAATGATCGCCGAGCGCAGGGCAATTCGCCGCATCGACAAAGCGGAGCGTGAGCAAGCCCCTGACCAAATATTCGCCATCAAAGTTTCCGTCAGGATCGTCCACGGCTTACCACCGGGGTTCACCACCGTACAAAGATATTGATGGAGAATACGCGCAGGGGAGGATAAGTCCGCCCTCACTTCACGCATATCAATATGGGCGTATTGGCGATCACCCAAAACCGCATCCGTCAGCCAAGGGTCGATCGCAAGATGGAGCTCTCCTGTCTCTTTATTGACGACGTAGCCTAAAAGGCGAAAGGAGTACGACCATTTCCCTTCGGTGAAATGGAACGTCGTGCCGGAGAGGCGCACTAGCGACTCCACAAGATCCGCGCGCGAGCTGGAACTAAAAGACCTATAGCCGGCCTCGCGGAGGATCTCGTGTATGGTCGTCGCCAGCGTAATAGATTTCGTGTTGAGGGCGTCATCCTTGGGCTGTAACTGCGCCTTAAGGGACTTCGCAATATCGGATTGGGGGTGTGCGAGGTCGATTAGTTGTCGCGAGCTGCCCGCCAGGCCGACGATCGTCTGTAAAAAGCGGGCGTCGTCGGCGCCTAGAGGAGTGAAGCACGTCACGCGGACCACGTTACCATTCCCAAATGGGTGTGTTACGTCAAGACCCTTCCCCTTGCGGCCACCGCGGCTTAAACTCTTAAACAATCCAGGCACGCGAAGGTGCACCATACTGTGCCGCGCCTCGAAGATCCGGCATGGTGTCGGGGCGCGGCCCTTTTTTATCCGTTTTGATGTCGTCGTCATAGGGAATATGATACCCGCTTTTAAGTCGCCATGAACATCACTTAAAGCCGCGGGCCGGCACGACAAAAGTACCGTGTTCGTCGAGCGTCCAGCCCTTTTGATCTCGCAGGCAATCTAGGACATTGGCGTGGACCGCCGCACCTTTTAATAGACTGATGTCCGCGGAGTATGCCTGTGACACAAGGCCGCGACATTGGCGGTATTCCTTCTCGAGATCATTATATGTAGCCCCCGCCTTGCTCCATCGAGTGTCTTTTGCGGTGAGGGTCGCCACGGTGCCGGTGCATCCAGAGGCGAACAACATCACCACGAGCACGCCGCCGGCATTCAATAATCTCATATTACTACCTCCACGCTAGGGCAAGAAGCCCAAATATAAGGACCGATTCAACAGCCAGGGCGAGAATAAATGACGGCCACGGAGGAAGCCTCAAACGGCAAACCCGAAAAGCAGGGACATAAGCGACCCTATCGAAAATCAATAGGCACGCCGCCGCGAGGCTGCCTGCGATCGGGAGGATTATCCCGGTAAAGAGGTCAATGAGCGGAGCCATGAAAGCATAGGCGACTCTGAGCGCCACGCTCCAAACAACGACCGCCAGGAGCACCCCCTCGAGAGTGATATTTGGGAAGCTCCAACGATCCGGCCGAAAGCGGAGAAGTAGCCAACAGAGGAGGCAAGACAGGAAAAAGCCGGAACGCAAAGCGAGCGACTTGCCGCCGATGTCATCGAGGAACGAGGCCCCTGGCGGGGAGGGGGGGGACGGCGAAGGAACAAGCGGCTTCATACTATATATACGCGCGAGAGCGCGAAAAAGACGCCTTAGAATTAAGAAGCCGCTTTCCCCGCGGCGCCCACCCCCCCGTCAGGCTCTTTCTCGTCCAAGATCTTGAGGATGCCCTTATGCGCCTTACGGAGCTTCACGCGCTCCACTTCGATCTGCTCAAGGCGAGCGTTGAGCTCGTCGGCCTTCTTCTTGAGGGCTTCTTTAAACCCGGCGACCGTCTCAAACGTAATTTTGATGCCTTCGATTTCTTGCTCCATAATTAGCCTCCGACCATCATTTTCCGCGAAATAGTCGTGACCTCTTGAAGGGGGTCAAATTGGGGGAGCGCCACTTGCCGTTGTTCGTGCGGGCTTTCTGTGGTCTTGCCAGTGATAAGCCCCCGGTCGTGGAACAAAACAAACTCGCGTGGGGCAAGTCGGCCGAAATGCTCGGGCGGGATGGCGTCTTGCCGGCTATCCTGAACGCTCTCGCTTTCTGAGCCTCCCCCCTGGTTCGTGGTCGTGCTCTTCTTCTTTTGCTTAAAAAGTAGGCTGCCGGCCCGCTTTGAGAGAGAGGCTTGGGTCGCCTGGTGGATTACCTTCATTGCCACAGTATATTCCGCGTGCTGCCACTCCCCGCGCTCATGGTTGTGACTGTCAGGGAGGCGCTGCGCGCCGGCGATGATACAAAGTCCCTTGGAACGACAAAGGGCGTAGATTCGCCGGTCGATATCAGGCGGCAAGTGGAAGGTCAAAGCCTCGTCGATAATGGCTACGGCGCGCAGCTTATGTGCCGGCACGTCGGGCATAGAGAGCACGCGAAGTAGGAAGGCGGTTAAAAATAGATTGAAGACCCCGCGCTGCTGATCGGCACAAGAAGGATCGTTGAGGAGGAGGATTCTCCCTTTACGCTTTAGGAAGTCGTCAATTGAGGCCGGCTCCTTCTTTGCGTTCATCACTTGGGCCTTGGCGATGTCAAGGAATCCAAGCCGGGCTGTCCCGAAGACCGACATAAGAAACTTATCGTCGGCCTTCGTTGTCGCAATGGCGGTGAGATACTCGCAGGCCCGGCCAAAGTCAGGGAAACTCGCTGCGTGCTCGAGCATATCCACAGCCTGATCCATCCAGAACGAGTCTCCTTGCGTGGGGTGGGCGTGGACCGTGGACGTCAGGAGGCTATGCCGCAGCTCGGGGATGATTTGAAAATCCCGCCAGATACCCCACCTGGCCGATCCCTCGAAATGAGGAGCGAAGTAGATGTCTGTATCGGGATTATAGTACGTCCTATACCACTCGCCTTTAGGGTCGTGAATGAGGATCGGCACGTCAGGGTAATGCTCTCGGATGGCGTCATGGAGAGTGAAAAGAAGGCGGGATTTGCCCGCGCCTTTTTCGCCAAGGACGGTAATCCCCCGCGATAAGCGGTCAAATGGGATCTTGATGTCACCGCCAGCAACGGCCAGCCAGCGGGCATGACCCGGCAGGATAGCCGAGTCAGCCCGGCCGACGAGGACGGCGCCGGCGCCGGAGAGCTCTGGCGGGACAAAGGCTGGGCCGTGCTCAAGCACGCGCTGGCCCTCATGGCCGCGCTGTGCGTAGAGCGCCAAGGCCACAACGCCGGCGACCGCGTTTAGGGCCGCCACGGTAAGAGAAGGCCAGCGCAGCAAGGCCGGCCACGCCAGCGGCACAGCAAGCAGGCCCCCTACGCCGGCGGCGCCGGTGAAACCGCCAGCCGCCGCGAGGGCCGCGTCCGACCATGCCAACAAAGGGCCGTAGCGGCGGATAAGGAGCGGATAGGCGAACAAGGCCAGGCCGCAAAGCGCCAGGGCTGCGGCTGCGGGTCGCGCCTTGTTCCCGGCAGCAGCGACGGACGCTCTAAGAAGGTGGCCGAAAATGTCGCCCTTGCCGGCTAAGCCAACAGCCGCCCCCGCGACGGTTTGGGGGGTCGGTTGCCAGGCCATTATCTGACGATTCAGCGACGTGGCCGGCGTGGCGGCGGATCTCAAAACGGACCACGTCAAAAAGCCGAAGACAATAAAGCCCAGGGGAACAGCGCCGTCGTCACTTTCTCGCGCGGCCATCGTGAGTCTCCCTGCTCTCGGCAAAGCGCCGCAGCTCCTCGTGGGCGTCAATCAAGAGCTTTGCCTGTTCGCGCGAGATCTCAACGGACGGCGACACCCTCCCTGTTCGGTAGAGCATTAACTTGCCGCCGTCGATTATTGCGCGATACATAAGGATCTATTGCGAAGACGCCGCCCGAATGAAACGACGCAAGACGAATACGCGGATCGGCGTGCGCTCGCGAACGTGGATAGACTCGAGACTTTTCATCTTTGAGACATTCTGATCGAGCATCTGATTAGCCTCGCCCGAAAACCCGGAGGTCAAAGCCCCTTCAACAGGGGCAACAACCGACGCCGCGGCCGCGCCGGCCGAGAGGACCGACTTTAAGGCTATTGTCGCCGCGATAGAATCCTCATGCTTCTCGAGCTTGCCCTTGACACCCGCGCTCCCATCCTCCGACGACATAGCAAGGCCGGCAAATGGAAACTCGCATCCCTCCGGCGTGACGGCTAACATCCAATTGATATTGACGCGGTCGAGAGTATGGACGGTGCCGGCCGTGCCGACAAGCCGGCTGTTCTTTGGCAGGACGATGGTCCCACGAAACTTGATGTCACCTTCGACAAGGGCCATGACGGGAGCGAGTGTGTTGTAGGAGTAGATCGCATCCGGCAAGAGCGCAGGGAAGGAAAAGCCCGTCGGGAAGAAAGGGACGTTGTTGGGGCATAACGCTTGCGCGGCCGGTGCCGACTTGTCCGGCGCCGCGGTGGGCTTAGTCGCCGGCTTGCCGCCAGCCCTTGTTGGTGTGCCGAATAGCTCCCTTGCCGGCGGTGGGGGGAGTTCCGCAAAAGCGTCATCATCCGACTGTGAAGGTTTCTCTGCGGCCGCCGGAGCCGTGACGCCAGAAAGCAAGACGAGAAGCAGGGCGTAAATCATAAGTCCCCCTAGAAAACGAAATCGACGTCGAGACGGAAGCGGCGGTGATCCCCTCCGCTTTGGACAAGCTCAACAGCCACTTTCTTGCCGGCGACGGCCGACGGCAGGAAGTGAACGACACCAAAAATCTCCTTTGACGCTGAGCACGAATACGGCCCCACCGCCTCGGAATGGACCGGCCGACCACCGGCGAGGACCTTGGTGATGGACAAGAAGAAGTCGGAGCTTTCCTCGTTGGCGATCGCGAAGCGAACGACGTAGCGCTCCCCAACGCGGCCGACGTGGGTCAGGCGGAAGGAAACGCCCCCCTTCTTCTCTCGGACATTGATCGCCTTGGCGGTCGAGCTTGCCCGCAGCGCCTCATCGATCTCGGCGAAGCCAATGGGGAATGTTGGCGTTTCCTCCTGGGCGGCGGTCGCAGGCGCGGGCGTAGGGACAGCTTGTAATGCCGCCGACACAGCGGGCGCGGCCGGCTCGACCTTCTTTGGTCTAGCCTTGCGCGTCACGAGCTTTGCCGCCGGCGGCTTAGGAGCCTCTAACACCGGGCGGCTAGAAGCCTCAAGGAGTCTGAGAGCCAGAGTAAGTGTGAAAGTTGATTTGTCGATGCCGACGAATCGCACGAAAAGGCCTTGCGCGGGGGGGAGGAGTGCGCGGGCGGCGGGGTCTAGACCTACGTCGATCTCGGGCATGGCTGATGCTGCGGCCTTAACAGCGGCCGTGTCCTGCTCAATCGAGTAGATGACCCCTGAGAGCTGACCAGTCGGCGCCTGCCGCCTTGTCGGTGCCATGAAGGCCGTCAAAACAACAGCCAGGCCGACGACGGCCGCTGTGACGATGGGGTTGATGTTGGAGATCACGGCTCCTGCTCCTCACTAATCATCCCCTCGCTCCGCATGAGGTCAATTAAGGCGTTTCCATCTTCATGCGTTGCGTTCGCGCGCATAAGCGCGGCGAGGTTCTGCAATGCCGTCTCGGAGTTATCAAGAACGTAGCCGGCCGCCGCTGTGGCGTAGAGCTGCGCCAAATAATTAGAGTCGTAGAACGACGACCCCGCGCTCTTGGAGAGCTTGCGGACACGCTTATAAAGAGCCTTGAGCTCTTTATGTGTCGGGTCGATACGGTGCACGCGCCGCACGGCCCGCGCCATCGCGGCGGCGTCTTTTGCGTTGCTGGCGGCCGCCGCGGCCGCGAGGTACTCATTAAGCCATGTCGCCGAGAGAGCGGTAAACTCCTCCTCGGTTGGCTGCCAAGAGTAGGAGTCGTCTGGATCGACCGCTTTAAGGCGCGGAAGAACGCGCCGCATTGAATCAATATTGCGCGCCTGCGCCGCTGCCTTAAACTGCTTACCGAGATCCTCGAGCACAGCATCCCTAGTCTTATCGAACGCCTTGGGGCCTTTAGTAAGGATCATCGCGTGCCGGAGCTGGATAGCGTATTCGGCCGCCTCCCGGCTTTCCGGGTCAAAAACGATGGCGCTCAGCGCGTTAGTGGCGGCGAGTTTCCCGTTGCCGGCAGCGTGTTCGCGCCTAGCCGCGTCAATCCGTTCCTTGACGCCGGCGAGGAGATTTCCCTCCCCGCCGCTTAAGATGAGCGAGGATATTTCCTCATCACGTGGGGACAGCACGCGGGCTTTCTCGAAAGCCGCGAGTGCCGCGCCATATCGCCCCTCTGCGGCCGCGTCGCGCCCCTCTTTGACGAAGCGATCGCGAAGGCGTTGTTGATCGAGCATGGCCCGCCGGTAGGCGGAGAGCTTCACGCTGCCTTCCACGGCCTCCTGTGGGGCCGTGAACAGCCAAGAGACGGTCATCCTGTGCTGTGGCGCTAAGGGCGCTAGGACCGATGTAAAATCAAAGCGAAAGACGGAGTTTGGCCCGCCGGCGCCCATGCCGATCGTCATATTGCGGTCGGCATTAAGCCCCCACCGAACCGCGTAGCGGTCGAGATAGGCGTATTCAGCGCCAAAGGCAAAACCCAAAGAAGTGTCTTGATTGCCTTTGGTTGCGTCGAGTGCCAAGGCCAGCCGGTCGTGTGTCACATGGTCGGCCGCCGCCTCGTAGTTCTCCCGCGTGTAGCTTACGAGCGCCAAGCCGAAGGCCGTCACGCGCTCAAGCGGCGTTGAATCTTGGTCGAGTCTTAGCGTGGGCGCCATCGCATTACGAACAGCGGCGCCGGCGTAGATATTCGTATCGCGACCAAGGAACGTATCTCCGCGGTAGATCGCCCGCTTTAGTCCAAGGTCCGCGCCATAGCCCGTCGCCTTGTAGCCCGCAAGCGAGTAGGAAACGGCCTTGGCGGTAGCACCAAGCTGCCAGCCTTTATAGGTGGCACCCCACGGCACAAAATAGGCCGTCTGTGTGACGTTAAGGCTCTGCGCGGTGTCGGAGAGTTGCTGTCGTGCCTCGATGCCGCCGATGGCGAATTGATAGAAGCCAAATCCAAAAGTGCCGTATCGGCTAGGAAAGCCCAAACCGAAGAAGTTGAGCCGCCCGCCGCCAAAGGCAAAGCCTGTGCCGGATTCACTTACCGGGACATGCTCGAGCATAAGCGACCCGCGCTGCCGAGCAAGGCCGGCGGGGTTATAGAAAATCGCCGAGGCGTCGTCGGCAAGGCCAGTGAAGGCCCCACCCATCGCAGCGGCACGCGCCCCAGGCCCCGAGGAGAGGAACCCGGAGGCGCGAACTGGCGTCGCGGCCAAGGAGGCCGCGATAAGACTAGCGCACGCTGACGATCTTAAATGATTCGTCTGCATTGCCGTTGGCTCCCCGCTTCTTTAGGCGCACAGTAAAAACACCGTTAGGAAGAAGTCTCCCGCCGTCGTCGCGGCCGTCATAGACATAAGTATTGGCGCCGTCCTGTAGCCCGGCGATATTGGCGCGAAATACTCTCTTTGAGTCGGGAAGCGAGTAGATCTCAATATCAGCCGTCCCTGCCCCCATCATGTTAAAAAGGAACGTCACACCCCCTCGCCCAGGGTGGAAGGGGTTGGGAGCCGCGATCAAGCGATCTGTCGCCGGCACGATCGAGAAAGAATAGACCGCGCTTGGTGAGGTCCTCCCAAAAGCATCCGACACGACTATTTGCCAGTAATAGGGCGCTTGATAGTCAAGAGCCGCGAGAAGTAATGAGGTCCCCGCCAATCCAGCCGTGTAGGTCGTAAGCCCTATCGGCGAACGACCTGTGTTGACCGCGTAGGTCACAGCGGAGGCCCCAAAACTAGGAGTCCACTCAAGGAGCATTGTTCGGTTGGTGCTAGGAACAAGCCTTTGCACCGACCGCGTGCCGGGAAGGGCGGATACACCAAATGGGGCGTCCGTCGATAAAAAGCACGAGTAGCCCGCGACAGAGGCGGGTTGTGGGCCGACGCCTAGCGTGAATGCCCCAGCGGCCGAAGGTCCAGCCAAAGGCCCGATGCTGATATCTGCCTTGTAGCCAGTTCCAGAGATCGCCGCTCCTCCCGCCATTCCCTGTTGAGGGAGCGCGCAAACGCCCGCGGCGATCGCCGGGCGGGCGGTAAAGGTCAGAAGCGCCAAGAGTAGGACATTTGGATTTTTCATCATAAGCCCTTAAGCTGTTCCCGAATGTTGTCCCGCAGCTCTACTAACGTCTGTCTCTCGATCTGCTCCCCTGCCACGATCGCGGTTAAGAGCGCCTCGGCCACTTTCAAGACGTCAACGCATGGCCGGGTCATTTGTTTACAGGAACGTCAACGTAGGAGACGGCCGAACAATACGGCAGCCGTTTAATTAACCATCCCTTCTTAGATAGGTACGCATCAATAGCGCGCCCCGCTCCATCCCACTTATTGAAATCGTCGAAGATTATTACCCCACCCGGGACCACCCTTGGCCCAAGATATTTAAGACACAGCTCCGTCGGTTCCTGCATATCAACGTCAACGTGAAGAAGGGATATCCGCAGGTGGGGGGACTTCTTCAACAGATCCGGCAGAGTCTTGGCGACATCCCCCGCGACGATTTGGACGTTTGTATTTAGGCCCTGCTGTTTAAGCAGCTCAAGAAGGAGGTCTTGGCTAATACTCTGAGAACCTCCGTCTGAGAGAAAGCGCTCGCGGATATCAATATCGCCCTTAAGTTGCGCCTGTGGGAAATCCCCAAATGTGTCACAGCCGATAATCTTACGGCTCTTTGCATTCTCGACGATCGCCCGGAACTTTATAAACCTCATCAGTGACGCACCTTTATAAACGCCGCATTCGACAAGATCTCCCGGGACCGTCAATGTCTTGCGGTAGAGCTCCATCTGTGCCGCGAACTTCGAGAGCCTCTCTACCCCCGCCCCGAGGTAAAACTGATTCTCATAGAGGAACGGTTGCGAGAGGTCAATAGAGAACTTCGGTAAAGGCTTCTCCGTCTTGTGAGTTTTCATTTTATGCTCAGCCCCCAAGCTCCCACAAATAAAGTCCAGACGTCATCGCCCCGCCTAAGAGCCGGCCGGTCGAGATTCCGTTAAGCTGGAATCCATCTGCCGACTCACACCCAAACCGCGCGGTGTATGTCCGCGCCGCGGTCCCCCCGGACGACACCATAATATAAGCCGTGGCCGCACCTGGGAAGCTCGTTAGCTGCGTCGCACCACACCCAAGGTTTGTTACCCCATTAAAGACGCACACAAACGCGCGGTTACACGCTGCCCCGCCAGAGTAAGCTCCATGCGCCGTCGCGATCAAGAACATCATCGACGCTGCCTTAACGGGCGTGACTGTGATGCTCGCGAATTGTGTACCCTCACCAACGCTCGGTATGGTGTCGTCATTGGGGATCGCCGTGTCGTTGCGGTTTGAGGCCGCTGTCGTGTTGGATGTATATTGGCGCAGGATCGTACTGATGCCGGTCATGCCGGAGGCGTCGCCGTAGTGTGTCCCGTCGAAGAAGGCGGCCGTGACGCCGCCTGCGCCGACTGAGATCCCTGACGCCGTCGCAATGCTGTACTGCGTGTTGCCGGTCGCCGTGAACGTCCCTGATCCGGCCGTGACGCCGTTCATGAACGAGCCGGAGCTGCCAACAACACCCCCTTGCATGGTCTGGACGAGGGGGAAGACGTTTGCGGTGTTCGTTGAGGCCACACCGCCTATAAGGTTGCCTGCCGGCAGGAGCACGGCGCTGCCGAACGTCCCAGCCGTGATGCTGTTGGCGGCCACGCTGCCGGCGCTGCCGTTGACGTTGCCGTAGAGGTCGCCCTTGAAGAAGGCGGCCGTGACGCCGCCTGCGCCGACTGAGATCCCTGACGCCGTCGCAATGCTGTACTGCGTGTTGCCGGTCGCCGTGAACGTCCCCGACGACGCCGTGATGTTTACCACCGTCACGGACGTGGTTGGCTTGAGATTTTCCGCGGTCGTCGCCAGTGAGGCGTAGGGAACGCTTAACATCTGTACCCGCGGCAAAAGAATCGTCCCGCCGACCGAGATCTCTAAGAAAACGGCGGAGGACGTATCAAACGTGGTGGTCGAGAGGCTGTTAGGGATCGTCGCGCCGCCGGCGACAACAAGGAAAGCGGTACTAGGAGTCCCGCTTCCAAGGGGGTGATTAAAGACGCCCGAGGCCGACGGCGTGATGGTCGCGGTTTCCTCGTAGTAAACCGTCCCCGTTCCCGCCGTTGCCGCAATCCCACCCTGATAGACCTTGAATTGCACGGCCTGGGCCGTCGTGTAGGGGGTCCCCGCCGCGTTGGTGAGATATCCCTGTACCATCACTTGTGGCTGCAAGGCAGCCGCGGTGATCGCCGCGAACATCACACAGATTGAAAGCAAGCCGCGACGAAGATTCTTTGTCATAAGGACCTCTCTTAAATTAGTCATTACGGCGTCTCTCTAAAGATGCTCTCTTGCCAATCATCGACGAGAAGGCCCCAAGGGGTCGTCGCGTCGCGATTGACCTTCCGTGCGGTGAAGGTGTCCTCAAAAACGATCTCTTTCTTGAAATCTTTATTGATGTAGGAGGTATAGGTCCGGGTTCCGCGGACCTTGACGCGCACGATCTCAGGGGTGTCTTTCTCAATGGAGATTTCGGCAATCTGGACGACGGCGCGGAGGTTGTTCTCTTTCGTGAAAGGCTCTGCCTTCATACCATTAAGCCGCTCGATCATCTTCTGCGCCGCCGGAAGCGTCATCATCCGCAGGGCTGTGTCGACATCACGGGTGAGCGTGTAGAGATCCCAGCCGAGGAGGTAGCGGGTGAAATGCTCGGTGAAATTGCGGATCTCCGGCGCTGTGACGGCGTTCTCGACCTTCACGTTTTGGAAGACGATGGGATCACCAATGTTGTCAACGCGGATAACGACGGGGGGCTTGTTGGCGATCCGCAGCACAGCGAGCGTGAGCGCCAGGCAAAGCCCGCCCAGGACGACGACGAAGTTTCTTAAAAAGACGTTCTCGGAGAGGGAATCGCCAAAGACCTCAAAGAAGGCTCTGCCCTTGAGTCCTTCGGGCTGCTGCTGTGCGACGGGCGGTGTCTCTGGCATAGACTAACCCTCCCCTCTCGGGCCGTGCTCAGATTTCGCCGCGTCGCCGCTGGCGGACGCCGGCGCTGG
>Ga0154727_1037_pt1 | contig 18823 bp, 17 predicted proteins | sample Rifle2008BG16ft_FD_105735 | JGI IMG/M metagenome (GOLD analysis project Ga0154727, IMG submission 105735) | Elusimicrobia bacterium RBG_16_66_12 | reverse complement strand
TCCTTCCGGTAAGCGGGCCTGATTTTCGCGTTGGCGCTCTGATATTCTCCCGACGTCGCCCCCGAGGGGCGGCAGGGAGGAATAATGAGCATGAAACTAAATGGCGTGCCGGCGGACGTTCAGCGGCTACAGGAGCGGTTCGGGCGTTGGCGTGAGAACAAGGGTGCGGGACCGGAACCGATTCCCGCGAAGCTTTGGGAAGCCGCCGTCAAGCTCTGCCGAACCCACGGCGTCAGTCGGGTGTCGAGGTGGCTGAGGCTGCAGCACACGACGCTGAAAAAGCGGCTGGGTAGGCGCACAGCCCCGCGTTCCCTCCGGCCGCAGCCGCGATTCGTCGAGTGGCGGCTTCCAGCGGGAGGTCTCCCGGGGAATTCGTCGGCGGAGTACGTCGTGGAGGTTCCGAGCCCGGGAAATGCGGCGCAGCGCGTTCACGTGCGCGGCGCGAGCGTTGGGGAGGTGGCCGCGTTGGCGCGGGCGCTGCGCGCCGCCGAGAGCGCAGGCTGATCCCATGATGCAGCTCACGCCGCACCTGCGAATACTCGTGGCCGTGGAGCCGGCGGACTTTCGCCAAGGCATCGATGGGCTGAGCCGGGTGTGCCGGCAGCGGCTTGAAGCCGACCCGATGAGCGGCGCCGTGTTCGTTTTCCGCAACCGGCGCGGCCGGGCACTGAAGATCCTCGTCTACGACGGCCAGGGCTTCTGGCTGTGCCAGAAGCGGCTGTCGGCGGGACGTTTCCGGTTCTGGCCGACAGCGGAGCCGGGAGGGCGAACGCGGCGCCTGGAGGCGCACGAACTTCAGGTGCTCTTGGCTTGCGGCAATCCGGCGGCCGCCAAGGGGGCGCCGCCCTGGCGCCGGGTGGGCGGCGTGTTCTCCGTCGGGCTGATGACGCCAGGCTCGCCCCCCGTCTAAGCGCGTCGGCATAGCGATATCCGGACGTCCGCATCTCGCATTTCTCTTGACTTTGTACAATGACATATAGTATATACGTCATATATGAACACCAACGACCTCCGCTCCCGTCTTGAACGCCGCCGCGCACAACTCGCCCGCGCCCTGAACGCTCCGGAAACCTTCCTTCGAGCCAGCGTCTTCACCAGGACGCGCCGCTGCGGCGGCGCGACTTGCCGCTGCGCCAAAGGCAAGGGGCATACGACCGCCTATCTCGCCACCAATCATCCCGGCGGCAAAACCGAGCAGATCAGCCTGCCTCCAGACCTGGTTCCCGAGGCGCGGCGCTGGGTGGCGGCCTATCGCAGCTGGTGGCGCTCGGCTGAGAAGATATCCGCCATCAACCTCGAACTCTTCCGCAGACGCTGGGTCGAGCCGCGCAAACCTGCCCCCAGAGGAAAGGCTTGAACGCATCGGCGCGCCGTCCTCTCGGCGCAGGCTCGGACCACGAACGTCTTCGGCCGCCATGAAGATCGACATGGTCGACGTGTCGAGGGAGCAGATCGACGACGCTCTGGCCCAGGCCAAAGTCGCCTTGCCGGCCGAAGCCGTCGAGGTCCTTGAGAAAGTCATCTGTGCCTACTCAAACGTGCTCGGCGAGCTGGCGGACAAGAACACGACGATCGGGCGCCTGCGACGCATTCTGTTCGGTTCGAGCAGCGAGAAGCTCGCCAAGGTCCTGGCGACGCAGCGGCAGGACGCGGCGACGACAGGGGCGCAGGCAGCCGGCGGTAAGATCAAGCCTCCGGGTCGACCGCCTCCCGGACACGGCCGCAACGGACAGAACGCCTATCCCGGCGCGAAGACGCAGTGCGTCTCGCATCACAAGCTCAAGCCGGGGGATCGCTGCCCGGCGTGCGGCAAGGGGAAGGTCTACGAACAAAGCGAGCGGCCGAAAGTTTTGGTCCGCGTGACGGGACAACCTCCTCTGGCGGCGGCGATCTATCTTCTCCAGAAGCTGCGGTGCAACCTCTGCGCAAAGGTCTTCACGGCGCGCCCGCCGGCGGGCGTGGGAGGCGAGAAGTACGACGCGAGCGCTTCGAGCATGATCGGACTTTTAAAGTACGGCGGCGGGTTCCCCTGGAACCGCCTCGACAAGCTGCAAAGTTCTGTGGGAATTCCGCTTCCGGCCGCGACGCAGTGGGACATCGTGCGCGACACCGCCCGCAAGATCGAGCCGGCCTTCGAGGAACTGCGGCGGCAGGCGGCTCAGGGCGAAGTGCTCCACAACGACGACACGCCGATGAAGATACTGGCGTGGATGGGCAAGCGCCGAGCGGCGTCTCTGCGGGAACGTTCCAAAGCCGCCGCCGACGGGCGCGATGGGGAGCCGCCGAACCCCGACCGCACCGGCGTCTTCACCTCGGGAATCATCAGCAAGGTCGAAGGTCGCCAGATCGCCCTGTTCTCCACGGGCGTCAGGCATGCCGGAGAAAATCTCAAGGCGCTGCTGCTCAAGCGCGGCCGGGGACTGGGCGCCCCCATCCAGATGTGCGACGCCCTTTCGCGCAATGTCCCCAAGGATTTCAAAACGATCCTGGCCAACTGCCTGGCGCATGGCCGACGGCAGTTCGTCGAGCAGGCGGAGAACTTCCCGCCCGAGTGCGCGCATATCCTCGGCATCCTTGCCGCGGTTTACAAGAACGACGCGATCGCCAAGAAGCGCGAGATGTCGTCCGTCGAGCGCTTGAGATTTCACCAGGACAAAAGCGGCCCGCCAATGGAGAAGCTTCACGCCTGGATGCAGGCGCAGTTGGCCGGTAAGAAGGTGGAGCCAAACTCAGGGCTGGGCGACGCCGTCGGCTACATGCTCAAACACTGGGAAAAGCTGACGCTCTTTCTCAGGCAGGCCGGCGCCCCGCTGGACAACAACGTATGCGAGCGAGCGCTGAAGAAAGCGATCCTCCACCGGAAAAACTCGCTCTTCTACAAGACGGACGCCGGAGCGCGCGTCGGCGACGCCTACATGAGCCTGATCCACACCTGCGCTCTCAACGGCGCCGATCCCTTCGACTACATCACGCAGTTGCAGCGGCATGCCAAAGAGGTCCGGGAGAAGCCGCAGCGGTGGATGCCCTGGAATTACCGCCAAACCATCGATCGCGCGCCGCCGCGCTGAACGGCGCGCCTCGCGCCCGGCGCACCAACGTTCCACCGGCCCGTCGCCACACCGACATCGGACACCCCGGCCTCGTCGGAGATACGCCCGCTTGCCGGAAGGACACCAGCTGTGGGACTACGAGCGGGAAGGCTGGGCTCGGCGCTTCTTCGAGAACTGGCGGGCGTCGCTCAAGTGGCAGCGCCTGGAGCCCTACGAGAAATTCGCCGCGATGATCGACCGACATTGGGACGGCATCGCCGCCTACTGCAAGCCGGAGAACAAGGTCGCCTTGGGATTCGTCGAGGGGCTGAACAACAAGATCCGCGTCATCCAGCGTCGCAGCTACGGCCTACGCGACGAGGAGTACTTGCGCCTCAAAGTCCTCACCTGCATGCTCGATCCGATTTGAAATCAGGCGAAAATCACCCACTCGGTTTGGAGAAGACCCAAACTTTTCTAGCTTCAGCGGCGTCGTCGTCGCCGACAGGCACTGGGGGAATCTGGATAAGCTTCAAGGCTTCCGCCTTCCCATCGACCTTGCACTTATAAACGCCCTTAAAGGAACCCTGCGCCATGAACGTCAGGTCCGTGACCCGCGGCAAAGCGGCGTAAATCACTGCGTCTGTAGGCTTCGCGAACATTTGCGTATTGTAGCGTTTTTTCATCGTCTGCGAAGTCCGGTCGCCCCCACCACAGTTTCTAGTGTAACCCAGTCAGCGTCGGTGCGTAGCACGGCGAGCCCCCTGGCTGGCCGAACTCTCGCCGATCGTGAGCCGCGATCTCCCGCGTGATCTTCCCGCTCAGGCCGCCCGTCGCCTTCCGCGGCGGCCGCTTGCCGGCGCTCATCGAGGCCTCTTCAGGCGTTCTTGAGGTTGTCGCGGTAGTAGCGCGTCCAGAACTCGAGCAGGTTCCGGCAGCCCGTTTGGGCTTCAGAGGTCGGGATCTTCTCGGCCTGGAACTTGCCGCTGATTTTCCGCGTCATGGCCGCCGCCACGAGGTTCCCGTTCGAGGTGATCAGATAGGACCGGAGCTCCTGCCTGGCTTTGTCGAACTCTTCGATGATGATCTCCGGATTTCCCCGAAACGTGGTGACCGCAAAAAATCTAAGCCCACCAGCGGATGGCTGCCTCTCGATTCCTCTGGCCGGAAACGGACCGTCGTCGAAATCGAATCCCAGGGTCCGCACGGTTGCGCCGATCAGGACTACGTTCGTCTGCGCCGCGCGGCTCAGGGACGCCAGCGCCTCCGCGGTCTCATCGACTTGCGCCGACACCGACAAGGTTCTTGCGGTCGCGGGGGCCTGAGGCATCTGGACTTCCGCCATACCTGAGAACCCGGCCGCGCTCAGGGCCTGGATTTGCCCGCGTAAAATCGAATTGGCGGCCCGAACCTGCGCCGAGGCCGAGAGCGGCGCGAACGCGAGCCCGGCGATGATCATCAGCGTGTTTCTGGTCATTGGGCGCTCTCCTAAAGAGGATCCGATTCTTCATTGTAACCTGACTGGGATATTGACGCCTGGGCCAGGGGGGTAAAATTGTCGTGTTCGGGGCCTGCATTTTCGGTAGGCCCTTCGGCCCAAATCAAACTTGCGGATCGCCCGATGCGGGGTTATACTGCCACATGGCCGTCAGAATGTCCTTCATCCTGATTGGTTTACTGGCAACGGCCGCCGTTTCCCCGTATTTCGCTCTGTGCGCGTCTGTCCCGGCTCCAGACCAGACCGAGGGTGGCTTTTTCGGCGACGAAACTCCGGGCGAGCCGTCCCTTCCTCCCGTAGGCCGAAACGACGAGCCCGACGCGAAGCCGCCGTCGCAGGGCGGCGCCGAGGCCGTTCGAGAAGGCAAAGTCGCGTCTGAGCCCGATCCCGAGCCTGCGGCCGTCAATGCCAAGCTCGCGATTCGGGCCGCCCTGGACCGCAAGGACGCCCTCGCGGCAGAGCGGCTGTTCCAAGACGCGATTAAACGGTTCCCGCTCGACCCGGACTTGCGGGAGGTCTCGGATCGCCGGATATTAAACCTGCACGATGAGAGGGTTCGGGCAATCTTCGGCCGGGCGAAGGCCGACAGCGCCAGATTGTTCGGGCACCAGTGGCTGCCAGGTCGGACGACGGAAGACGCCGAATTGGGCGTCGGGATGGACCCGAGCTTGCTTGGACCCGGGGCGCGGAGAAAAGTCGATCCCGTGATCGCGGCGGCGCTCGCTGAGGGTTATCGCTCCCTGGACCGCGGCGACCCCGCGCGGGCCGAGAAGGTCTTGAGCGGTGCCATCCGACGGCATGACGACTCCGCCGAACTCCACTACGCGCGCGTGCTGGCCCGCGGGATGGGGGGGAACCTGAAGAAAGCCGACGAGGACTCCCTACGGGCCGTCACGCTCAGTCGGGAGGCCCCGGTGGCGCTCTCCCAGCGCGCGAGCCTGATGATGACCATGGGACGCCGTGAGGAGGCCTTCGCCTGGGCCAACCGCGCCTTGGAGGGCAATCCCCAGGATGCGGACGCCCTCGTGATCCGGGGCAGGGTCCTCTGGAAGGACCGCAAGCGCCCCGACTTGGCGATCGAGGACCTCAAGAAAGCCGCGCAGATCGACCCAGAGCACTGCCAGAAGCTCTACGAGGAAGGAAATCGGCGATTCCTGCATGGGCGGGCAATGGACAGCGTGGGCAAGGGGGACTACAAGCAGGCCTTCACGGACGCCAACTTGATCCTTGCGAACGACCCCGCCGACGCGCAGGCCCATACGGTGCGGGGGACCGTCTTTATGAAGGCGGGCAAGGTCGAGGAGGCCATCAAGGAGACGACGCTGGCGCTGAAGATCGATCCAGGCTCGAAGTGGGCGCTGTTTTTCCGCGCGCAGGCTATGGAGACGTTGGGATCGCGGCCGCGGGCACTGGCCGACCTCAAACGCGCGGCCGGGATAGACCCGGCCCGGTTCGGGCCTCTATACGAGAAGCTGGTGCGGGCGCAGCGCGAGGGAAGTCCGCCCCTCTGGGAGCGGGAAGTGAACGTCGGCATCCTGGCCGACGCCCGCTGAGATAGGTCTGCCGGTCCTGCCCAGGATAGGACCAACGACCCTCGAAACTCACGGCCTTCTCGGCTACCCTCATTATAGTCCTGATGTAACCCCTCAAACCTGTGTAGCCCAGGGGATTGGCCCTGGGGTACCCACGACTCGACCGTAATCGAGTGAGGCCACGGGAAACGACTAAAATCGTTTCCCTTTTTTTATTGGCCCGGAGCGCATCTCCGAGCGGTAAGAAGCGGGAACGTGGAGAGGTTACCATGAGCCAGACATGTGACGCGTCAGGATTGCAGGCCCCGCCGAGGGAGGATTCGGCGGGCAGGCAGGTGCTGGATGACCGCGGTACGGCGGCGAGCCGCTTCAACCACGGCCTGAAGAGGGCAGGATCGCCTGTTTTCGTCCAGAAGGAGTGCGCTCCGTGGCGGTATCTGTTGGGGTTGGTCGCGGCGGAATATCCCTACTGCACCATGTACGGCGTGAACATCGTGGATGGGAACATCGTCTCCTGCCAAAACATCCAGCGCAGCCTCCTATTCGGCCCGGAAGGGGGGAGGAACGCTCCCGAGCCCGTGTTCGACGAGTATTGGAGGCGCTCAAGGAGCTTTGCGGCAAGGTCAAGGCCGGGACCCTCATCGAGCTCCATTTCAACCAGAGCCGGCCGGTGAGCGCCCGCAAGAGCGAGGGCGGACGCCGATTCAGGCGTCTTCTGCACAAGCCGGACGAGGGGCAGGCATAGAGCGTCAGCTCCAGGGCGGTTCTTTCCCGACCACCCCGCGTAGATGCGTGTAAGCGGCGAACCTCGCCGCTTCATGTCCCGTCGCCAGATAGATCTCCTGGAAGCCTAATTCATGAATCCTGAGAGATTCCTGGGCGCCGTTCACGCCGTCCGCCAGCTTGGCATCGACGTAGACGGGAGTCTCCTGGCTAATCGCGGGCGCTTCTTTGAGAAACTCCGCCACTGTCGAAAAGGACTGGAACTTCTTGCCGGACTGCGAGGCCGCCATTTTCCAGTTCATTCGCGTCAGGGGATCATCATCGATCAGCACTGCGTCGAGATGCGCGTTCTTCCCGACCGGCCCAGGCTCCCCCGCGCCGGTTGCCGACTTGACCCGGACGGGAACGAAGCCAGCCAAGCCCTTGGGAATCATGCGGACCTTGAGCCGCAGGCACTCTTCGCGGATTGCCTTCTCTTCAAAGCGGCTTGTGACCAAAATCGCCTGCGCCCCGAGCCCCAACTCCGCGATCAATGCCAGGCCGGTATCGTCGTGGCCCAATAACTCAAAGTCCATTAAATATACAGCGTCCCGTGCCTGCGCTGCGTCGGCCTTCACCCAGTCGCGTAGTTCAGTAGGCGTTGAGAAGTGCAGTACAACGAGGGCCGGCCCCATCGGGCGCAATGAGTCGAAGCGCCCCTGCCAGACCTGGTGGATGCTCGTGTCGTCATCGAGCACGACCACGGGCCGATTAGCGTCAAGCTCTAGAATGGAGACGAACCACTCAGGTGGTTGGGCTTTAGGGAGATTCAGGGCCACGGTCGTCCCACGGCCCACTTCGGACTGAAGCTCCAGAGATCCGCCCCAGGACTCGATGGTGGTGCGGGCGTGGTAGAGGCCGAGGCCTGAGCCGCCTGCCTTGCCGTGGGTCTCGCCGCGCTTGCCGAGCTTGGTTAGAAGTTCCGGCGGGATGCCCTTTCCGGTGTCTTGTACTTTGAGCGTGATCCGCTTCCCCTCCGCGACCAAGCGTACCGTGACCGTTCCTGTGTCTCCCAGTGCTTCCACGGCGTTGTTGACTAAGTTTGACATTAGCCGTTTGAACTCGACGGCCTGGACCCCGGCGAAAAGGCCGTAGGAAGCGGCATCGACACGGTTCTCAATCTCAATACCGATTTTGGATCGGAACTGCAGGCGCTTCTCGGTGATGACCGAGTCGAGCAGGCTCGACAGCAGAAATACCTCGGGCGGCGCGCCTGGCCGTTCTGCGTCCGCGTCTTCACCTCTAGCCGCAGCCGCATCTCCGCCGTGCTTGAAGAGAAGCTGGTTGGCAATGTCGCGGATGCGTCCGACGGCGCTACGCATTATGACGCGCTTTTCTTCAGGAATATGAGTGAGGTCTTTCAGGACCGAGTCCAAGGCAGCTAAGGGCGAGCGAATATCATGGGCTACTTGACGGGACACCTCGCCGATGGCAGCGCTTAAGCGATGCTGTTCAATTTCAGCTTCCAAGCGCATGACGTTCCTGACGGAAGATTCGAATTCTTTCGCGATCATGCCCAGTTCTAGGACATTAAGCTCCGGGGGGGACTGAAGGATCTCATGAATGTCAGTCGAACCATGATTGGCTCGGGAGAACAGTTGTATATAGCCGATCAGGGATTGGACGGTGGCGGTCAGGGTGTCGATGTAAAATAGAATCAGTGAAAGGCAAAGCAAGAAGAACGCGCTTCCAAAGATTGCGAATGTCTTAAGTGCGTTAGCAATCGGTTTATAGAGCAAGGTTAAATCGAGATTGACTTCAAGATTGCCCCAGACAGAGCGGCTGGCATCGCTGACATCGATCGATATTCGGCCCGACTGGAAAAGATGAGCGATAAGTTTGTCGAAGACGTGAATTCCATCGCGGCGTTTTGTCGGCGGCTTTTGGGATGCCAATTCGTGCCGCCCGAACCTGAGTATGGCGCCGGCCACGATATCACGCTGAACCAAGATGTCCATCTTCTTTTGCACGGAAATGAAGTTGCCGACCTCGATGTCGCTTAGAAATGTCTCGGCGTAGGTCTGCAGCCATTTCTCGTGAGATGTTCGCAGTTGTTCAAGTGACCTTTGGTAGTTGGCGAGGATTGAAAAGGCGCTTCCTGTTCCGATGAGGAGGTAGAAACCGAGAAAACCGGAAAGGAGTTTCCAGCGGAAAGAAGGCACGGAGCTGGATAATTCCCTATTTTTCGACATAGACAGAATGCCATCCGGCCACGAACTTCGTCGTTCGCAGGAATTCGGCTCCCCTTACCATCTTCTTGTGGACGAGAACCTCCTGCGGATAGAACAGAGGTATCACAAAATAATTCCTGGTCAAGTAGCGGTCGATCTGCGCGTATTTGCGTGCGCGGTCAAGGGGTGTAAGTTCCCCGTTGAGGGACGTGAATATTTCCTGTAGCGGAGCGATGGGATGTCCTAAAAGGTATTCGTTGGAGGACTGGCTGAAATATTGAAGCGTGCTGATTGGGTCCTCGTTCTTAAAGTTGAAATCCTCCACCCACATGGCAAGTTGTCCAGATTTCAGGAGGCGATACATTTCATTGAAAGGCGTCCTTGACACTCGAATCCCGGAGCCTTTGAGGATTTCCGGGAGGACCCCGCCAAGGCAGTTGTTTTCAACGCGATCCTCGAGATAGAGCGGCAGCGATGTCCGTAGCCGGCTTGGATGCCCTAAGATGGCAGCTTCCGTAACCGAATCGGAGGGCGATCCCATGAGACCAGGCGGGATGATCGATTCTGCGATAGAGGCATTGGGATAGCAACGTTCGACTATTTTCTTCTTGTCGATGCGGGTGGCGATCTCTCTACGGATCGACCGTTCTCTCAATAAGGGCTGGCTGGCGGAGATGACTAGGAGGAATGTCGTCTTGCCGGTGGCGACATCAAGGACGTCATCCGGTTTATTGAATTTCTCGGGATCCGCTATCTGATAGAAGAAGAGGTTGTTGACGCGGCCCTCTCCATACGCGCGACGAGCTTCTGGTTCCGCCATGCGTGCGATGTCGATTTCCTTTGTCAGCGGTTTGCCTAGGTAGTACTGGTCGAAGCGGATGTACTTCCCGATCCCGCCTTGCGCGGAGATGAGTCGGTAGGGACCGGTGCCGACCGGGCTCTTTAGGTATTCTTCTTTTGATCTGCCGCCAAAGTTGACGGGAAATATCACGAATCGCGGAATCGAGAGGTTTCTGACGAAACTCTCCGCCCAATGATTTAGCGTCACTTCAAATGAGAGTTCGTCGATCTTTCGAACTCCGCTGATGGACGGGCTTAGACCTTTGCGGAATTCATCGACGCCATCAACTGCGAGGAGGAGGTCACTGTCAAGTGCGTCCTTCTCGGCCCATTGATGGAATGAAAAGAGGACGTCGTCCGAAGAGACAGGCTTGCCATCGTGGAATATGAGGCCATTCTTAATGCGGAACCGGAATATCTTGGAATCGATATCGTAGGTCCAGGATTCAAGGAGGTCGGCTTCCAAGGCTAGCGCGTCGTTAACTTTGACGAGACGGCTGTAGGTGAGCAGGAGAAGTCCTTTCTCAGTGCCGGTCAGGACTTTCTGGGGATCAAGGATGTCCGGGTATAGGGGCGACGGTACAGTCCAATCAGTGCGGATGTCGGATGGGATCGCCTCTTTCTCTCTTTTCGTCCTTGCCGAGATGCTGCACGCCTGGTACGTCAAAGGTATCAGCAGGCTGGATACAAGACACAGCAACGCTGCATTCTTGACCGTGGATGTCCTGGACGGATCAGGCAATGAGCGGGGGTTATCCAAGTTTATGTGACACGGTAATCCCGCAGTTCAGGGAATCGGGGTCGTCGTAATATTCAGAGACGATTCCGCATGGCGTTCCACCGGCATGCCTCACGGCTAGTTGGTAGATGTCTTCTCTATACCGGCCATGACGCAGCCCATCGTAGTATTCGTCGATGTTGACGCCCTGCTTAAAGTGTTTTGAGAAGTTGGGGATGCGGATAGTATAAGCGACCTGGATCTTGCCTTGCTTCTGATACCAGTCGAGCGCCGCCATCAGGAAGGCGCTTCCTGTGCCCCGGGGCGCAGTAGGAACCGAAGAGATGGAAATCACATAGACATTCTTGGCCTCGCGCGCCCGCGCAAGGTGCTTTTCATTGATGGCGAGAGATGCATAGTGGTCCCACTTCTGGACGCGGAGAGCGTTGAACTCCTTGAGTGGGACGCCGACAAGGGAAGCAAGAGGCAGGCCGGATGATAGTGAATAGGCAATCAAGGTCGACTGTTCATTCGCTCGGATCCGCTCTAGCGTAGTCTTAGGAGTTGTGGCCTGACGCTCAGGCCAGCACGCCTGCTCGATCTGGGTCAAGGCGGGGAGGTCCTCCTCGCCAGCTACAAACAGTGCGAGGCGGTCGCGGGTCTTGGGGATAGACCGGAAGCAAATGGCGGGCTTCACCAGGAAACTCGACTCTAGGCGGCGCAGACTCGCATCCGTGGGGCTGTTAGGACCCCCAACGCAGTGAATAGCGTGTCCAAGCCTCGAAACCCCAGTCAGGCCGTTCCGGAAGAGGATGTCTCCTGGCTTGACGTGGGATATAAACTCGCAAAGATTGGCGCGCGGGGGTGGGGGAGGGGGAATGGAAACGACCATTCCATCGATGCTGGAATTGAAAAATCGGATCTCATGCGCCGAGCCTGTCTTGCGTGGGATGTCTACGGGCTGGCCTGTCGCGGTCGCGGCCAGTATCGTCCCGATGTTGACCCCCAGGCTTCTCTCGATTAGCGTCGAAATGAGCCCTCCTGCGAGGCGGCAGTTGATCTCCATCAGAATCGGGACGCCGTCGCGCATTCGTAGTTCGGTATGGGTCAAGGTGTTCTTGAACTCTAGCGCGCCGTGAGAAGCTTCCACCAGAGCAGATATCTTTCGCACATCATTCTGCGAGAGATCGTGAGCGGGGAAACGGTGAGCGACTTCATCAAAGCGTCCGCTGGCGGACGAATATTTCTTGGTGATCCCGAGCAGATGCGGACGACCGTCGGAGACGACCGTTTCGACGCTATATTCAGGGCCCTGAATGTATTCCTCAATCAGGACTTCCTTCGCGATGTCTCCGTAGAGCGTACGGAGATCCTCATCCCAGAAATCGGCATCAAGCGCTCTATGAAAAGCCTCTTCCAGTTGGAGATGGTTTCGCACGAGTGCGACTCCGAGGCTCGCCATCATCTCCGTCGGTTTCACCACGACAGGGAATCTGGCCGTCTTTGTCGCGGCTCGCAACTCCTTAATCGAGGAAACGCCGATGAAGGTTGGCTGTCGGACGCCGGCCGCCTGTAGCAGGCGCCTCATCTGCCATTTATTGCGGAGAGATTTCCCGCGCCGAGCGGAGATGACTGGAAGCCCGAGTCGGCGCTGCAACTCATTGGCGACATGAACGGAAGGCTCGACATATGTCAGGATTCCATCGAATCGCATGGCCTTTTCTATGCAGAAGCGGTCTAGTGCGGTGTACAAGGAATCATCGTTATAAGAAAATACGATGAGGCCGCTGGAATACGGCTTTACCCACTCAATGGGTATCGTGGAAGTCAATCCAGAGGCGAAATAGAGGTCGACATCGCTGAGTTCATGGAGGCTTCGGACGATGGGTTCCTTGTATATCCTCGAGCCGGCTTCGAGCACCAGGATGCGACGCCTCCGCCCGCTCATGACTTCGCCTCGGACGAGGGCACTTTGAAGAGAAGGACGCCGATCATGGCAATTGCCAGCAATGCGACATTCTGCATCCCCCATCGTGAGAGAGGCGCCGTCTGTTCGGGCGCTACATATGTCCAGCCGCCGAGAAGGCCACCGATCCCCATCCCGAAGCTTCGGACGGAGAAATTGAGGCTTTGCATCAAGTGTTTCTTCCCACGTGCGAGTCCTCCCCAGGAGTCGGCGAGGAAAACGGAGAGGAGGGTTTCGCAAACCGAGATCGAAACGAGGAAAACGAGGACGGCGGAGACGCTGCGGGAAGTGGTCATGAATATCCAGCCTATCGCCAAGGCGATAAGGGCTACTGCGGCCAACTCCATGATTCGCGACGACAATGTGCGCCAGCGCGCGAGAGCCATTGATGAGAGGGCGACGATGACCGTGACGCAGGCAAATGCTGTTCCTGTCCAGCTTGGATCTCTCAGCCAGTCGTTCGCGAATAGGGAGAAGAAGCAATTGAATTGGTTGTACGAAGCCCAGAAACCGACGGTTATCAGGATCAGCGCGAGGGTTCTCCACTGGAGTAACAGTGACAGGAACTGGCCGCGAAACGAAGACGCGCGCGGGGGGGCATCGCTTTCCTCTGCGGCGGGGCCCTCCATCGATAGGCTCGGAACGAAGAGTGGAATCAACAAAGGATATAGGATCCCTGATGCCAGAAAGACGGTCGAGATGTTGAAACGTATCATCGCCGCGGAGATGAGACTTCCGAATGCGGCCCCCGCGTTAAGTATCCCATTGAGTAGCGCAATCCTCGTGGCGGAGGATCCTGTGTCATCCTCGCGGTAGGCGAGCGCGAAGATGTTCGGCTTCCATATGGAGAATCCGACATTACCGATTAGGACGGCAAAGATCGCCCAAGATGCGCCGCGGGACATCCCCAGAAGTAAAAAGCAGGCTCCCTCGGCAAGACACGCGAAGGCGAAAATTGTGAGGGGGCGCAGTCTCGTCGACAGGAGCCCCCCGGCCAAGGCTGCCAGAGGTCGGATCCAGATTGCAACCATGAGGATGCGCCCGATATCTGTCGGCGCAATCCCAAATCGCTCCCGTAGTTGAAGGGAAAGATACGGGAAGGCGAGGTAGCCGGAAATCTCTAGGAAGAAGGCCCCTGCTAAGAGTAGATGAAACCGGGTCGCGGCAGGCAATCTATTGGTGGGCCTCATGTGTTAATGCTATTTGACCACTGTATAAAATCCAGCATGAGTAAGACTATTCCCTCCAGGGAATGGCTGAGGTTCGGCATGTCGCCCCAATTTCTGTGCCAAATCTAGTTGAGGTCAGGACTGACGAAGGCCTAGGCTTCTGGCGCAAGAAGCTGCGGCCCCGCCTTCGAGCTCGAAGAATCCTCATCAAAGGCTCCCGGGTAATGGCGTTGGAGGAAGGTTTGCGCCTCCTGCGGGGAGGCGTTGATGAGCTCGGAGAACAACGGCAGGGCCAGAAGCATAGGAGAGATGACGATAATCCCTCCGCCGAGGACGACCAGAGTCGGCATCAGACCGAAGCTGGAGATCATGCCTCCAGCCATAACTACAAGACGGGTCGCCTCAACGGAACGCTGGCTTTCTCAAAACACCGTTGCGCCAACTCCACGGTGGACAAGGAGTTCGATTGCCTCCGCCGCATCCTCAATTACGGCGTTCAACTCGGCCTCATCAAGCGCAACCCGCTCCTCGGCACCAAGGGCCTTAAGAACGAGTCTCGGCGCGAGATCTGGCTTACGAAGCCTGAGATCGAGAGGCTCCTCGGGTGCGCCGACTCGTGGCTGAGGAATCTCATCGAGTTCCGTGTTCTCACCGGCGCGCGACCGACCGAAGCCAACATGTTCGGACAAGCCAACGTGGACCTGCGCCGCGGGGAAATCTGGCTCCACACGCTCAAGAAGCGAACCAATCTTGTCGTCAAGCGATACTTTGAGATCGCCAGCCTTGGTCCGCGGTTCCAAGCTCTGCTCCAGCGTCTCACGCCGCATCCCGTCACGGGCTTGTACTTCTACAACAATGAGACGGGGAAGCCTTACGAGATCGACAGCATCGACCGCGTCTTCGTCAAAGTCCGACACGCGGCCAAATTGGACCACGTCACGCCTTACGATCTGCGCGGCACCTTCGCGATGCATCGCGCCATGGTCGTTAAAAACTTCCGTCAGCTTCAAACCGAAATGGGGCACAGCAACCCCATGTCGATCCAGAGCTACCTCGATGAGGCAGGGAGATTCCGTAAGGCAGACTCCATCTTCGCGGATGCGTCCGATGTCGCCGCCCTCGACACTGAGGCCTCGGGCAAAGAAATCGGACGATAACCCGCGAAGCGGTTTCGCGGCGTTTCGATGAGTCGGCCTTCGTGATTGCGCCGGCCTGCGCCTGATGTGCTAGAATCTGCCCGTTCGCAATCTGAACGACGGCAGATTTTATAGAGTTCCAGGCGAGGTTCGGACGCAAGAGCTAGTCGCTTTTCTTTGAAAAACGAGGCTCGACAGACAGTCGCTGAGAGTCTCTCGACTGGTCAGAAAAGTGGTCACTTTTGTCGGGATATTGTTTTAGACCACGAAAGCGACTGTATCGAATAATCGTTGTTTTACAACGATTAAACACTATATGGAGAGGTGGGTGAGCGGCTGAAACCGACGGTTTGCTAAACCGTTGAACTTGTGCAAACGGGTTCCGAGGGTTCGAATCCCTCCCTCTCCGGGTCTTTCAGACGAACGGCCGGTCCTCGCGCGAGGACCGGCCGTTCCCTTACTTGAAGAACGACTCGAGCTGATCCAAGCTCTCGAGCCTCTTGCAAGAGGGCAGGGCTTCGAGGAACACCTTGCCGTAGCCTTTCTTCAGGAGACGCGAGTCGAGGCAGACCACCACCCCGCGGTCGGCCGACGCTCGGATCAGGCGGCCGAAGCCCTGACGGAACTTCATCACCGCCTTGGGCAGGGACCAATCCGGAAAATACTCGAGCCCGTTCTCCTCGAGCCAGCGCCGCCGGGCTTCCTCCAACGGAGAGCCCACGTTCGGGAAGGGAAGCTTCGTCAGGATCACGCAAGACAACGCCGGGCCCGGGACGTCCACCCCCTGCCAGAAGGTGTCCACGCCCAGAAGCACCGCGTCGCCCGCCGCCGCGAACTGGTCGAGCAGGGCCTCGTGGCCCGACGGACCCTGCGCCCAGACCGGACGGTCCTTGATCTTCTTGCGCAGCGACGCGTGGACTTTCCTGAGCGTCTTCCAACTCGAGAAGAGGATGAAGACCCCGCCCGGCACCCGCGCGACGATCTCCGAGCAGTGCGCCGCGATCGCCTTCGCGTGCGCTGCCTCGTCCTTGGGCTCCGGCAGGTCCGGCACGCACCAGAGCGCGGCCTGCGTGCGGTAGTCGTAGGGCGAGTCCAGGGCGAGCTCGCGCGCCCCGGGCAGGCCGACCCGCTTCTTGAAGCCCGCGAGGCCGTCGCCGGAGGCCAAAGTCGCCGAGGTCAGGATCGTCGGGAGTCCGCGCGCGAAGAGGCTCTCGGAAAGCCGGCGCCCGACGTCGAGAGGCGCCGAGCGAAGCTCGGGACCGCGGCGCGTCCAGGACGCCCAGCGCGCCGTGGCGGGCGCGGGCTTGAGTATCTCTCCCAGATCGTGACCCAGATGGGCCGCGCGGGAGTGGAGCGAACGCAGGTCCGCCTCGGCGGGGCGGCCTTCCTGCCGGGCGGCCGAAGCGGCTAGCGCCGCTTCGAGGCCCAGAAGCTGGAGCGGCGCCTTCTCCGGGGAGGATTCGATGAGCCTGCCGCTCGTCTCGTCATCGGGGCCGGTCAGGCCCGCGTTGCGGCAGACCTCTTCTAAGAAACGTCCTGATGCGCCCAAGGCGGCCTCCGCCGCGGCAGAGAGCGGATCGTCGCCGCATAGGCGCGCCGTCGTGCGCGCCTCGTCGGCCAGGGCCACGATGCGCCCCAGCGACGCCTCGCAGCCGAAGCGCGACACGGCGGCTTCCTCCAGGTTGTGGGCCTCGTCGAGGATGAGCGCGTCGTGCGGCGGCAGCCGCGCGCCGGAGAGCAGCAGCGCGTGATTGATCACCACGATCTGGGCCTTATCGCAGCGCTCGCGGTCGCGCCGCCACAGGCAGCGATCCCAATACGGGCCGGAGGGCCCCAGGCAGATGTCCGTGTCGCGCGCCAGCTTCTCCCAGAGGGTCTGAGGGACGCCGACGGGCAGAGCCGAGCGGTGGCCGGTCTGCGCGTCCCGGGCCCATTCGTCGAGACGCGCCAAGACCTCGTCCTGGGCTCCAGGCAGCAGCGCCGGCTGAGCGCGCAGGCGGCAGAGGCGCTGCACGCAGAGATAATTGTCCGAGCCCATCAACATGGCCGTTTTTAAAGGAAGGCCCATATCCGAGAGCACTCGCGCCACGACCGGCAGATCGCCGTTGATCAACTGCTCCTGCAGCGCGCGCGTATGGGTGGAGACCAGCACGCGCTTGGCGCCGCGCGCCGCCCAGAGCGCTGCGGGGAGGAGATAGGCCAGGGACTTGCCCACGCCCGTGCCCGCCTCCACGACCAGACTCTCTTCCCTGTCGAGCGCGCGGGCCACGGCCGCCGACATCGCCTCCTGCTGAGCGCGAGGCTCCCATCCTTCCAGCACGCGCGAGAGCGGGCCGTCCGCGGCGAACACATCATCGAGCTCCACGCCGTGATTATAGCCTTATGATGCGGCTCCGGAGGCCCGTTCAATCCTGCCCAATGGACCCATGCGTCCATGGGACCAATGGCCTACTCTCTCATGGGCACTTCTTCGCTATAAGTGCCAGGCATTAAGACCATGCTCTGAGTCGGCACTTACTCTATCAAAGCCTGGCACCATATGACGAATGTGTTACTATTCACGAAGTTATCCACTTATCCACAAGCGCGCTTGACGAGGCCCCCGCGACCTGCTAAACTGCCCCCGAGATGCACGCCCCTCCCGAGCCCGTCGAGCGCATGTGGAAGACGTCCCAGTTCCTCCCGCAGACCGTGCGCCTGCTGGGGACGCGCTACCGGGCGCTCTTCCTGGCTCACGCGCAGCTCTGCCGCCCATCGGGCGACGCCGGCACGGTCGCCGACGCGATGGCTTTCGTCGATTTCATGTTCCGGCAGGAGCGGGTGGGTCTGCTGGACAACGAACGCCGGGCGCTGCTGGCCGACAAGCGCGCGCTGCGCCGCCGTTTCCGCCTGAAGCGCAACGGCGAGGACGTTTCCGCCAGCGAGAAGTGGAAGATCCTGCAGTGGATCGGGCTTTGACCGCATGGGCCGTACCGCCGCCGTCGCCGAGCCCGTCGACGAGGCCAAGGAGGACGACGGCCTCGCCGGCGAGCCCTGGAAGACCATCCTCTTCAACTGCGACTGCCACACCTTCGACGAGGTGGAGCGGGTCGTGATCGCGGCCACGCGCTGCTCGATCTCACGGGCGCGGCAGATATCCTTCGAGGTCCACTCACGCGGCTGCGCCGTGGTCTGCGAGGGGACGCGCGAACGCTGCGAGGCCGTCGCCGAGGCGCTGGCTTCCATCGGCCTGCGCGTCAAGGTCGCGCGGTAGAGAGGATTGACCTCATATGGGCCGCGCCAAGAAGGGCCTTTTCGGCCTCCTCGCCCTCCTCCTCGGGGTGACGCTGGCCTTGGCGTTCGCGGAGGCGGCGATGAGGTCCGCCGCGCGGCTCATCGTCCTCGCCCAGTCGCGCTCCAACCCCAAGATCAACCTGCTGGACCCGCGGGAGTTCCGCATCGTCGCGCTGGGGGAGTCCACGACCGCCCAGTTCTGGTCGAAAGGGCGGGACGAGTCTTGGCCGGGACAGCTGCAGCTGTTGCTCGATGAAGCCGGCCTCGGGCGGCGGTTCAAGGTCATCAACCTGGCCCGAGGAGGAACCTCGAGCCCGTTCCAGATCGCCGAGTTCGAGGATCAACTTGACGCCCTGCGCCCGCATGCCGTCATCTCGATGCTGGGAATCAACGACACGGTCCCCTACGAGTTCCTCCACGACAGCGGCTGGAGATCGCTCAAGATCATCAAGCTCGCGAGATGGCTGCAGCGGCGCCTTGAGCCCCGGCGGCCCCTCGTTGCCCCGCGAGCGATCAAGGACAAGGACCGCAGCCGGATCATGGCCCGACTGCGACGCGAGTTGGTCGGCTTGGAGACAGCCTCGCCCCGCTCCATCGCGACCGCGCAGCGCAGGGCGCGGGCATTCGCCGCCGCGCAAGGCGGCGACGAATGGTACGCGCTGAGCTGGGCGAGCCACCTCTTCTTTGACGCCGCCGCGCGGATGACCGCGGCCGCCGCCGGCGGCGCGG
>Ga0154727_1161_pt3 | contig 19536 bp, 17 predicted proteins | sample Rifle2008BG16ft_FD_105735 | JGI IMG/M metagenome (GOLD analysis project Ga0154727, IMG submission 105735) | Elusimicrobia bacterium RBG_16_66_12 | reverse complement strand
TCTCCGCCTCAAGCCGGACCTTGTCCACGCGCGCGCCGGCCGGCCGCGCGACCTCGACGTAGAGCGCGCTGTGGCCCGCCGGGGCGACGCGGGAGGAGAAATTGCTGGAGCAGCCGACGCGGTAGAATGGATATTTCTTCTCGGGGAAATAGATCCAGTGCTTGTCGGTCACGCCCGGCCGGGCCACGCCGAGGTTGAGGTTCCAGACGGTGGTCCAGCGCAGGCGCCTGCGGGCCTCTCGGACCGGGGCCGGCAGCGCCCCGATCATATCCATGAATGACGACAGGGGAAGCGTGTTCACCAGCCGGTCGTAATGCACTTCTCCCAAGCCCGCGACCGAGGCGATCTTCTCCCTCAAGTCGACGGCCGTGACCCGGCAGCTCGTCTTGACCACGCCCTCCTCCAGACGCGCGGCCAGCGCGTCCGGCAGCGACTGGATGCCGCCGCGCACGGGATAGCGGAAGGTCGCGTTGTAGCCGAAGAGTTTGTCCGAGTCGTTGAGAGCCCCGTAGAGCACCTCGGAGGCGGTCGGCTTGGGCACGAAGCGTCCCTGCCACTCCGTCGTCATCCTCACGAGGCTCGTCTGCCAGAGCTTCTCGTTGTAGGGCTTCAGGAAGTGGCGGGTGATGCCGTCCCCGAAGACGGCTCGGCACCAGGAAAGGAAATCCGGGGCGCGCGGCAGAGGGCGCGGGCGGTGGACCGTCTCCAAGAATCCGGCGACGCAGTCGACGACCACGCCGCGCGGCAGGCCTTTCGTGTTGGCCTGGAACGGATAGCGGGTCAGCGCGCCTTGGGAGAAGATGGCCGCCCGGCGCTCGTGCCCCGCGAGGTTGCCTTTCAGCAGGTCCAAGATGAGCTTCTTGCCGTACGGGTCGTGCAGATGGAGGAGGTGCCCGGTGTGATCGAAGATGAAGCCGTCTCGGGAAACGGAGCCGGCCGTGCCGCCGACGGCCGGCTGGGCCTCGAGGATCACGCGCGAGCGCACGCCGAGCCGGCCCAGATGGCGGGCCGTCGAGAGGCCGGCCAGGCCCCCGCCCAGGATCAGCACGTCGGTCTTCATCGCATGTCGATGAGCGCCATCCGGCGCCCCAGCCAGTACACCACCGCCGCGACCAGGGCGTACATCGCGAGGGCGCCCTTGAGCGGATAGACGGTCGCCAGGAACGCGCAGAACGAGAAGAAGCCGGCCGCCAGCGCGGCCATCAGCACGACGTGGCCGCGCAGGAAGCCCAGGCGCTCCAGCCGCAGCGCGAAATGGTCCCGCGAGCCGAGGAAGGGCGAGCGGCCCTGGTTGAGGCGCAGGATGCTCACGAAGAAGGTGTCGAAGACGGGCACGAACAGGATCAGCAGCGGCGCGAAGACGCCCGCGTCGTTGACCTCCGTGTAGCGCGCGCCCAACGAGACGGCCGCCAGCACGAAGCCGAGGGTCAGGCTGCCGCAGTCGCCCATGAAGATCTTATGCCTCCGGGAGAGGTTCCACGGCAGGAAGCCCAGCGCCGCTCCCGCCAGGGCGGCCGAGGCGAAATTGACGTAGAGCTCCTCGGAGGGCAGCGAGACGAGCAGGAAGCCGACGGCAGCGATGGCGGCCTGGCTCGTCGCCAGGCCGTCCATGATGTCGATGATGTTGAAGGAGTTGGTGACCCCGACCACCCAGACGGCGGTGACGACCCCCGCGACCCAGGACGGGCTGATGAATCGGATGCGCAGGCCGAAGAGGACCAGGATCGCGGTGGCCAGGAACTGGACGACGAACTTCGGCTTGTAATCCAAGCCCTGGGGACGCTTCAGGTCGTCGACGAGGCCGAGAACGAACACCAGCGTGGCGCCGATCACGAGCGCGCGCAGGTTGTAGAGCGTGCCGGAGGGGAAGCTGGTGGTCAGGCGCATCAGCAGGACCGCGCCCACGAAGCCGGCGTAGATGGCCACCCCTCCGAAGACGGGCGTGGGGGTCTTATGCGTCTTGACCTCGGAGCTGGGGGCGTCGAGAAAGCCGAAACGCATCGCGACCACGCGCACGAGCGGCGTTAGGAAGAACGAAATGGTGGCCGCCGCCGCGAAGCAGACGGCATAGAGGCCGAAGTCGGCCCTCATCGCGCGGCCCCCAGGGATGCGACCAGGCAGGCGGGGCCGCGGAACTCCGTCGTGAGCAGGGATTCCATGCCCAGCCAGTTGGCCTGACCGCGCTCGCTCAGAGTCCCCAGCCCGGCGCTCAGGCGCCGCGTCTCGCGCGGCACGAAGACCAGCCGCGCGTAGCCGTCGGCGCGCAGGGCCCCGACCAAGGCCGCGGGGGAGGCTGCCTCGTCGGCGCGTTGGAAATACGGGTTGGGGGCATGCACCGTGCTGGTCCGATGCGGCGCAGAGAGGTAGTAGCCGCGCTGCTCGCCCACGACGAGGGTCTTGCCGCCGCCCGCGGGGGCGGTCCCGAGATAGGCCGCGCACGGATAGTAGTCCAGCCGCTGCGAGAGAAACGTCTCGCGGTCCTCGAGAGCCAGAAGGAAAGAACCCGAGCCGAAGACCCCGTGCACGAACAGGACGAGGAAGAGGTGCGCGGCGGTCATCACGCCGGCCGCGGCCGCAGCGAGGCCGCGGAAGGGCGCCGAACCCCGCTCGTAGAAGTCCAAGCCGCCGGCGACGCCGAGCAAGGCCAGCGCGGGCGCGACCGCCGTCAGGAAGCGCAGGACCACGCCCGTCGAGAACCAGCCCGCGAAGTAGAGGACGCTGAACGCCGCCAGGCCGCGGGGAGCCCTGCCCTTCCAGGCCGCCCACAGCCCGAGGGGCCACAACCACAGCATCAGGTCCCAGCCGATATCGCCCAGCACGTCCATGCCGCCGCCGAAGCGCAGAGGATTGCGGAAAAGGAGCACCGGCAGCCAGGCCAGGTCCCGCAGCCAGCCGTGCGCATGCCCGAACTCGCTCAGGACCTGGAAATAGCCGTCGGCCTGCTCCGCGGTCCAGCCGAGGGACGTCGCGGGAAAGAGCTTGTGGAGGAACGGGAAGACGGGGTTGCCGACCAACACTATATTTTTAATCATCCAGGGCGAGAAAATCGCCGTGACGACGAGCGTGAACAGCAGGCTCTCGCGCAAGCGATCACGGTGAACGAGGCGGGCGAAGAGCAGGACCGCCGTAAGACCCGCGTAATACTTCGTGCCCAGGGCCAGTCCGGTGAATATGGCCGACAGGAGCAGAGGCCCCTTCTTCTCGCCGGCACCGGAGGCTTCGAAGGCCAGGATGGCGGCGGTGCACCACAGCATCACCAACGGTTCGACATAGGTCGTCGAGGACATGACCAGCACGGACGAATGAGTGGCGACGAGCGCGGCCGCCCAGACGGCGGCCGGCGTGAGACGGCGGCCGAACGTGAGCAGCCAGCCCACGGTCAACGCCGTGGAGAGCCAGACGAACATCTGGGCCAAGATGTCCGAACCGAGGAGGAGAGAGAGGGTGAACAGCATCTCGCCGTTCTGAGGGAAATGCGAATAGACCAGGCCCTCCGGGGCGTGCAGGCGCCCGACGCGGAGATATTCCTGAGGGAGCTTCAGGTGGTAGACCAGGGAATCATACTGGTGCGGAGGCACCAGGCACGCCCATAACGCGAAGAGCAGAGGCAAGCCGATCAACATGCACAGCCACGGCCTCTCGGCGGCGCGGCGCGCCCCCGCGGCGATGGAGTCCAGCATCGGTCGAAGCTCGGGCCAGGCCAATATCCAGAAGACGCCGAGCAGCGCGGAGCACGCCCACGGCTTGAACAGGCCGACCGCGCCCAGGGCGAAGACTCCCAACGACAAACAGCCGAGTCCGAGGGTCGCGCCCGCGACGGTCTTCTCCTCCTCGTCCAGGTCGTCGGTCAGCAGACCGACCAAACGCCGCCCCGAGCCGGCGGCGGCCAGGGCGGACAAGACGAGAAGGAGCAGGGGGAATACCCCGGGACGCAAGGCGGCGAGCATGCCGTCCGCGGCGACCGCCGCGGCGAGCGCGGCCGTCAGCGCGGCGATGATCGCGGAGGTCATCGTGCCTGCTTGGGCTCGAAGAGGTCGAAGCTCGCGAGCCCCAGGCGCTGGACCACGGAGAGGCCCAGGTAGTACAGGGCCGACAGCCCGTAGACGCAAGAGCGGCGGAAGTTGATGGAGGAGGCCTCGGCGAAATAGCGCGCGGCCACGGGCACGTCGCCCAGGCGCTGCTTGAGCATGGCGGCCTGGATCAGGAACTGCTGGTCGAAGACGAAATCGTCCGAGTTCTTCTCCCAGGGCACCGTCTCCAGGCACTTGCGCGAGTAGGCGCGCAGGCCGGAGTGCCACTCGCCCAGGTTCTGCCCCATGACGGAGTTCTCGAACATCGTCAGCAGTCGATTGAAGAGGTATTTATAGACCGGCATCCCGCCGTCCAGCGCCTCCCAGCGCGTGCGGATGCGGTTGCCGCAGACCATGTCGCAGATGTCGTGGGTGATGAGGTCCGACATGATCGGAACCAGGCGCGCGTCGTACTGGTAGTCGGGGTGGACCATGACGACGACGTCGGCGCCGCGCTTGAGGGCCTCGGCGTAGCAGGTCTTCTGGTTGCCGCCGTAGCCCTTGTTCGCCTCGTGCGAAATGACCGTCAAGCCGAGCTTCCGGGCCAAGGCCGCGGTCCCGTCCTTGGAGCAGTCGTCGACGAGGATGACCTCGTCCACGGAGCCGGGCGGGATGTCCTTGATGGTCCGCTCCAGGGTCTTCTCGGCGTTGTAGGCGGGCATGACGACGATGACTTTGGGCTTGGCCATGAGGGTTTGATTATAGGAAATCCCCCGCCGCGGCGCTGGCTCAGAGGCCGAGCGCCTTGCGCGCCGCCCGCGCGGCCTCGTCGCAGGCTTTAACGCCGTGGGGGTTGCCGGCTTCGCGGTAGAGAGCCGAGGCCCGGTCGAAGCGTTCGGCCGCCTCGGCGTGATTCTTCACGCCAGCGGCCGCCCGGGCCAAGCCCTGCCAGGCGGTGGCCTGGCCGGAGGCGTCGCGCGCGCGCTCGAAGATGTCGAGGCGTATGCGGTGGATCCGCTCCGCCTCGGCATGCAGGCCGTGGCGCAGCGCGATCTCGGCCGCATGGTAACCGATGTCGGTGTATTCCCGCTCGAGGCGCGGGACTTCATCCGAAGGGGCCGCGAGCAGCGCCTGCCAGTGGAGGTCGGCGGCGGCGTTCTGCTCGTCGTCGCTCTCCTCTTGCCGCCCCATCAATTTCAAAGCCAGGCTCCGGCCGCTCCGGGCGCGGGCTTCGCGCTGGGGGTCTGCCGAGGCCTTGAAGGCCTCGGCCGCCCTTCCGTAGGCCGCGGCGCAGTCCTGATAGCGGCTCTGCGTCCAGAAAGCCTGGCCCAGACCGAGCAGCATCGACGGGTCCTCGGGCAGCTCCGTCGGCAGGGACTCGGGCGCCGGAATGTCCGGCGGCGGCGCGCCCGCGGCGACATCCAGGTCGAGCCAGCCTGAGGAGAAACCGGCGCCGTCGTAGTAGCAGTAGACGCCGATCTTATGGCGCCCCGGCGCGAGCCTTCGCGGCAGGCGCAGCGTCAGACGCTCGGTGGTCCAACGGACCACCTCCATGGGATGGCCGTTGCCCATATTGACGCTGGGGACCTTGATGGGCAGCCTCTCCCCGAAAGTCCCCGTCAGTTCGACGACCTCCCCCGGAACCGCGCTCAACGGACTGACCGACTTGGTCTGAATGCCGGCGCAGGGACCGGGCTCCGCGCCCCGGGCGGGTCCCATCGCCAAAAGAGGCAGGGCCAGCGCAATCGGGACAATCATCTCCGCAGGCTCCGAAGGTCGGCCCAGCGCAGATAAGTCCAGCACCAGGCGCGGTAGAAGGATCCGAAGGCCAGGCCGCGCAGGCGCGACCAGGCGTCGGCCTCCCGCGGGGCGAAGCCCGTCTTGGAGAGCGCTCGCGCCGCCTCGGCGTCGGGCGAGACGACCAGGTAGCCCTCGGGGAAGCTCGTGACCACGACCTCGCGCGAGGACGGCAGCGCGAACTGGAAGGCCTCGATCTTCTCGAGCTTGTCCGTGGTCCAGTGCTTGTCGAGCGCGTCCTTGAAGGGAGCGATGGCGTCGGGGCTGCCGTCCTGGGTCATCAGCTGGTAGTCGATGTCGCTGTCCGGGGTGGACTGGCCGATGGCATAGCTGCCGAGCAGGATCACCGCGACCAGCTTCTTGCCGTCGGGCAGGCCAAGGTTCGCCTCGCGGATGGCGGCGACGGCGGCGGTCTTGAAGGACGCCAGCACGGCCTGCTGCCGGCCGGCGCGGTGCGACTCGAAGCCGGCGACGTGCGCCGGGGAGAGCATCGCGTCGATGCGCGCGGGCAGATCGGCGGGAGCGACCAGCGGCAGCTCGTAGAAGACGCTGTAGGCGCGCTTGCGGTAGTTGCTGGGGCGCTCGACCGGCACCACGGCGTCCACGCGGTCCAGGTAGCGGCGGAAGGCCGCGCGGGAGGCCGCGTCCTTCGGGAAGCGGCGGTCGAAGATCTTCAGCGCGTCCTTGCGGATGGAGGCGCGATCGGCGACCTGGAAGCCGGCGGTGGTCACCTTGCCCGAGTAGGATTTGACGCGCCAGTCGAGCCACATCCCTTCAAGGTCCTCGACCGCGCGCGATCCCGGGCGGCTGGCGGCCTCCTGCAGTTCGATCATCGAGCGCAGGAGCTTCACGCGCGAGCCGAAGAAAAACTTGGTCGTCTCCCAGTGCGCGCGGTCGAGCTGCCTGCGCGCCGCCGAAGCGGGCACGCCGCCGGTCCACAGCCGGTCGGACTCGGGCTGGACTGCGGCGGGCGCGGCAGCGACGGCCCCCCCGGCGGCGGCCGCGCGCGCGATGGGCGCCGCGGAAACGGCGATGTTCGGCAGGAGGGCCGCAGCGGCGGGGGGCGCGGCGCCGATGCCGGACAGAGGCGAGATGGGGTTGGGCGTCGGGCCCGCGCGGCCCCGGGTCTGGGCCGATGCGGGCGGGCAAAAGGACAGAAGAGCGGCGAGAAGGAAACTCATCCGCCTGCATTATGCCTGACCGGGAGAACTCCTCCTAGGGTCCGAGGCCCTAGTCCGCCGGGCCAACCGGCCCGGGTCCTAAGCCTTCGGCAGGATGAGACGGAAGGTCGAACCCTTGGGCCCCGACTCGAAGTCGACCGAGCCGCCGTTGGCCGCGAGGAGCTTCTTGGCCAGGGCCAATCCCAATCCGAGGCCGCGGGGCTTGGTGGTCATGAAGGGCTCGAAGAGGTTCATCTCGATCTTCGCGTCTACGCCGCGGCCGGAATCGGTCACGGAGACCCAGACGCCCTCCTTGCCCGCGCCGGTGGCGACCTTCACGGCTCCCTTGCCGTCCTGGGCGGCGAAGGCGTTGTCGATGAGGCGCTTGAGCGAATCGGAGAGCATCTTCGCGTCGGCCTTGACCTTCGCGTCCTTGGCGCCCGGCTTGAACTCCAGCTTGCAGCCGGCGGGCGTCTCGGCGGAGTCGACGGCCTCCTTGACGGTCGAGTCCATCGCGCGGACGTCGGCCGCGGGCTCGCACTTGCGCGAGTAGGTCAGGATGTCGGTGATGAGGCCGTCGGCGCGGGCGATCTCGCTCTCGATGATCTTCAGGTGCTTCTCGACCTTGGGATCCAGGGAGCCTGCGAGTTTGGCCTTGATGAAATAGGCTGAATTATTGATCACGGCCATCGGGTTGCGCAGCTCGTGGCCGACGACGGAGGCGATGCGGCGGATGAGTTCGGCTTGCTCGGCGTCCATGTCAGAGCCCCGGCTTGCACATCTCTTCGGGCTTGATCCAATCGGCGAACTGCTTCTCGGTCACGAGGCCGAGCTTCAGCGCCGCTTCCTTCAGGGTCAGGCCCTCCGCGTGGGCGGTCTTGGCGATCTTGGCCGAGCTGTCGTAACCGATGTGGGTGTTCAGCGCGGTCACGAGCATCAGGCTTCTGCGCATCAGCTCGTCGATGCGGACTTCGTCCGCCTCTATACCGACGGCGCAGTGCTCGGTGAAACCGCGGCAACCGGCCGCCAGCAGCTTGGCTGAGTGCAGGAAGTTGTGGATGATCAGCGGTTTGAAGACGTTCAGCTCGAAGTTGCCCAAGGCGCCGCCGACGTTGACGGCGACGTCGTTGCCCAGTACCTGGGCGGCGATCATCGTGACGGCCTCGCTCTGGGTGGGGTTGACCTTGCCGGGCATGATGGAGGAGCCGGGCTCGTTCTCCGGTATGCGCAGCTCGGCTAAGCCCGCGCGCGGGCCGGAGGCGAGCCAGCGGACGTCGTTGGCGATCTTCATCAGGGAGCAGGCCAAGGTCTTCAAGGCCCCGTGGGCGAAGACCAGCGCGTCGTGGCCCGCGAGGGCCTCGAACTTGTTGGGGGCGGGCTTAAAGGGAAGCCCGGTCAGCTTCGCGATGTGGGCCGAGGCCTTCTTGTCGAAGTCCGGATGGGTGTTCAAGCCGGTGCCGACGGCGGTGCCGCCGATGGCGAGCTCATAGATGCCGGGCAGGACGGCCTCGATGCGGGCCAAGTCGGCGTCCAAGTGGGCGACCCAGCCGCCGATCTCCTGGCCGAGGGTCAGGGGCACGGCGTCCATCAGATGGGTGCGGCCGATCTTGACGATGGATTTGAATTCCACGGATTTTTTCTTCAACGCATCGCGCAGGCCTTTCACCGCGGGCGCCAACTCATGGACGAGAACCTCGGCCGCGGCGATGTGCATCGCGGTGGGAAAGGTGTCGTTCGATGACTGGGATTTATTCACGTCGTCGTTCGGGTGGATCGGCTTCTTCGAGCCCATGACCCCGTTGGCCATCTCGATGGCCCTATTCGATATGACTTCGTTCGAGTTCATGTTCGACTGGGTGCCCGAGCCGGTCTGCCAGACCACGAGAGGGAAGTGCGCGTCGAGCGTGCCGGCGATGACCTCGTCGGCGGCTGCGAGGATCAGATCCTCCTTGTCCTTGGGAAGCAGGCCCAGCTCGGCGTTGGCCATGGCGGCGGCTTTCTTCAAGACGCCCATCGCGCGAATCATCTCGCGGGTCAGGGTGTCGCGGCCGGCGCCGGCCTGAAAATGGTGGAGGGAGCGCTCGGTTTGGGCTCCCCAATAGCGATCGCAAGCCACCGGGATCTCCCCCATCGTGTCCTTCTCGACGCGGGTCTTATTGGTTTTGGCGGCGGTGGTGGTCATGGCGGGCTCCTCCGAGGTCTAGACGAGCCGATGATACAAAACGGTGGCCAGTTGGAACACGCCGGCATACTCAAGACAGCTGGGGTTCGGACCGCAGGAGCGCCCCCATTCTAGTAAAATGCGGCTGCCGCAGGAGACCCCTTGAAATCATTCGACGACCTGAAGCTGAGCCCGCCTCTCGCCCGCGCGATCTCCGAGCTCGGCTACGCCGCCCCCACTCCCATCCAGCAGCAAGCCCTGCCCATCCTCCTCGCCGGCCCGACCGACTTCATCGGCCAGGCCGCCACCGGCACCGGCAAGACCGCCGCCTTCGGACTGCCCCTCATCGAGCTGGTCGACCCCGCCGACAAGCGCGTCCAGGGCCTGGTCCTGTGCCCCACCCGCGAGCTGGCCATCCAGGTCGCCGGACAGCTCAATCTGTTCGGCACGCATAAGGGCGTGCGCGCCCTGCCCATCTACGGCGGCGCCGGCTACGGCGAGCAGCTGGAGGGCCTGCGGCGCCACCCCGCCATCGTCGTCGGCACCCCGGGCCGCCTGATCGACCACCTCGGGCGCGGCGCGTTGGCCCTGGACGGGATCAAGACCGTCGTGCTGGACGAGGCCGACGAGATGATCTCGATGGGCTTCAAGGAGGATCTCGAGACGATCCTGCAGGCGACCCCGCGCGCGACCTCGCACATCTGGCTGTTCTCCGCCACCATCGGCAAGGAGGTCCGCCGCGTGGCCGACGCCTACCTGCGCAAGCCCAAACACGCGCAGGTCAATAAGACCGAGATGCTGTCGGCGACCGTCGAGCAGATCTATTTCCCGACGCGCGAGTCCGACAAGCCCGAGCTCGTCTGCAAGCTCATCGAGGCCGCCGACGAGTTCTACGGCCTGATCTTCTGCCAGACCAAGGCCCTCGTGATGGACCTGACCGAGCACCTGTCCGGCCGCGGCTACAAGGTCGACTCGCTGCACGGCGACAAGACCCAGCAGGACCGCGAGCGCACCATGCGCGCTTTCCGCGAGAAGAAGATCAACATCCTCGTCTGCACCGACGTCGCCTCGCGCGGCCTGGACGTCAAGGAACTCACCCACGTGATCAACTACTCGATCCCGAAGGAGCTGGACGCCTACGTCCACCGCATCGGCCGCACCGCGCGCAGCGGCCAATCCGGCCTGGCCATCAGCCTGGTCACCCCCGCCAACCGCTACATGATCGAGCGCATCGAGCGCCTGACCAAGAGCAAGATGACCGAGGGCAAGGTCCCCGGCCGCAAGGACCTGGGCATGAAGAAGGTCGCCAAGCTCCTCACCCGTTTCCAAGGAACGAAGCATCACGCCCGCGCGGTCGCCCTCCTCGGAGACGAATGGCGCAACGCCGTCGAGGACATGGACCTCCAGGAGATCATCGGCCGCTTCCTCGTGATGATCGCGCCCGAGGTCTTCGAGGACCCCGCCCCGCACCACCACGCCAAGAAGCCGCACTAAGAACGCGGCTCGCCGGCGACCCGTTCAGTCGCCGAGCACCGACTCGGGACGCAGGAAGTGGCAGGTGTAGCCTTTCGGATACTTCACCAGATAATCCTGGTGGTCCTCCTCGGCCTTCCAGAACGGCCCCGCCTTCGTGATCTCCGTCACCAGCGGCGCGCCCCACTTGCCCTTCTTGTTGAGGCGTTCCTTCATGGCCTCGGCGGTCTTGCGCTGGGCCTCGGCGTGATAGAAGATGGCCGAGCGGTAGGAGGCGCCGGTGTCGTTGCCCTGGCGGTCCATGGTCGTCGGGTCGTGCATGCGGAAATACCAGCGCAGCAGCTGCTCGAAAGTCAGCTTCTTCGGGTCGAAGACCACCCGGATCGCCTCGGCATGGCCCTCATGGTTCTTGTAGGTCGCGTGCTCCACCTTGCCGCCGGCGTAGCCGACCTCGGTGTGAAGCACACCTGGGATCTTCCTCAAGATGTGCTGCATGCCCCAGAAACAGCCGCCGGCCAGGTCGATCGTCTCTGTCGACTCTTTCGGTTTCCTGGCCTGGGGGATCGACGCGGCCTTCACGAACAACGGGAGGAACTCCCCGTAGCCCTCGGCCGCCAGCTTCTCGGCCGGGATGAAGCGCAGGGACGCGGAGTTGATGCAGAAGCGCAGGCCGCCCTTGTCCTTCGGACCGTCGGGGAAGACATGGCCGAGGTGGCTGTCGCCGTGCGCGGAACGGACCTCGGTGCGCGTCATGCCGAACTGCCGGTCGGACTTCTCCTTGACGTTGTCCGATATCAGCGGCTTGGTGAAGCTGGGCCAGCCGGAGCCGGAGTCGAACTTGTCGAGCGAGCTGAAGAGCGGCTCGCCGCTGACGATGTCGACGTAGATGCCGGCGGCGTGGTTGTTCCAGAAGGCGTTCTGGAAGGCGGGCTCCGTGTCGGCGTTGCAGGCGACCGCGTACTGCTCCGGGGTCAGCTTCTTGCGCAGCTCCGCGTCCGGAGGCCGGCGATACTCCTTATGCTTCTTTTCCATCCGAGGCGCCTCCTGGGCGGAACCGCCGGCAAGACCGCCGGCCAGAGACAACGCGACCGCGAGCGATATCCTGAAAGTCACCACCTCAGTGTAACAATTCGCTCTGGACCGACGAATTGGTAGAATCCAGCTCATGAACGGAGCGGACACGGTCGGCTACGGCGCGGCCCTGCTCGCGGGGATCGTCTCCTTCCTGTCGCCCTGCGTGCTCCCGCTGGCGCCCGGCTACATCTCCTTCATGTCCGGCCTTTCGTTGGAGGAGCTCGGCCACGGCGCCAAGCCCGGCACGACCTTCAAGCATGCGGGCTGGGAGTCGGTCTTCTTCGTGCTGGGCTTCTCGACGGTCTTCACCCTCCTGGGGGCCAGCGCCTCGGCCGTGGGCGAGTTCCTGGCCGCGCACATGCCCATCGTGACCAAGGTCGCGGGGGCTCTCATCATCCTCTTCGGCCTGCACATGACCGGGATCATCCACATCCCGATCCTTTACTACCACAAGCGCGCCGACGCGGGTGCCTTCAAGTCGGGCTATGCCGGCTCCTTCCTGATGGGCTTGGCCTTCGCCTGCGGCTGGACGCCGTGCATCGGGCCCATCCTCTCCGGCATCCTCGCTTTGGCCGCCACGCGCGAGACCGTGGGCCAGGGCATGCGCCTGCTCTTCGTCTACTCCATGGGCCTGGGCATCCCCTTCATCATCACCGGCTTCGCGGTCGGGGCGTTCATGCGCTTCTTCTCCCGCTATAAGAAATATATCCGAACCGGCGAGGTCTTCGCGGGCCTCCTGCTCGTCGCCGTGGGCGCGCTGATCTTCTCCGACCGCCTGACCGCGCTCATCCGCCTCATGCCCGCGGGCCTGGCCCGCCCGGCCATGTGACCGGCATGAAGAAGATCGGGCTGTACGCCGCCGCGCTGCCGATCTCCGCGCTCGTCTACCTCCTCGTCGTCGGCTCGCCGTCGAAGGCGCCGGAGGGCGCCGTGAAGGCCCCCGCGCTGGCCGGTCCGCTGTCCGGCGGCGGCAGGGCCGCGCTCGCCGACTACGCGGGCAAGGTCGTGCTCGTGGACTTCTGGGCGACCTGGTGCGACCCGTGCGCCGCCGAGATCCCGGAGCTCAACGCCCTCCATCAGAAACTGGAGTCCAAGGGCTTCGCCGTCCTCGGCGTCTCGATGGACGAGGAAGGCGACAAGGCGGTCCTGCGCTTCAAGATGAAGCAGCCGATCTCCTACCCCGTGATCCTGAACAACAGCGAACGCGCGCCCGCCGGCTGGTCGGCCCCCGGGTTTCCCACCGCCTACCTGATCGGCCGGGACGGCATGGCGGCCCGGCGCTGGTTCGGCGCGAAGGACATGGCTGAAGTCGAACGCGCCATCCGGGCCGTCCTGGACGAGTAGAGGCGGGCCTCTACTTCGGCCCGGCGCTCTGAGCTTCTTCCTTCAGGATCGCGATGGCCTCCTCGTCCGGGACCTGCGAAAAGTCCCGATAGAACTGGCCGATCGCCATGAAACCCGCGGGCTGATCGAGGCAGATCACCTCGTCGGCACCGCCCCTCAGGACCTCCACGGTGTCCGGCGGCGCGACCGGGAGCGCGACGACGATCCTCGCGGCCCCCTCGCTCTTGAGGAGCTCGATGGCGGCGAGCAGCGTGCGCCCCGTGGCGGCACCGTCGTCGGTCAGGATCACCGTCTTCCCCTTGAGAGGCAGAGGCCGCGCGGCGCCGCGGTACATCTCATAGCGCTGCCGCAGGCTTTCCCGGATGCGCGCGATCTCCGCTGAGATGTAGGCGGACGGGATGCCTTCGCGCTCGACCAAGGCGGTGTTGATCGCCGCGTCCGTCAGGCTGACCGCGCCGATCGCGAACTCGGGGTTGTCCGGATGACCGATCTTCTTGGTCAGGATCACGTCCAGCTTCAGGCCGAGCTCGCGCGCCAGAACGCCCCCGATCGGCAGGCCCCCGCGCGGGACCGCGAGGACCACCGCGTCCTTGCGGTCCCGGTAGCGCGAGAGCTCCCGGGCTAGACGGCCGGCCGCGTCGAGACGGTCACGGAACATGGGGCGCACCCTCCCCGCTCTTGATGATGGTCGATGGCCGCAACGATAAGTCCTGCAATCTCCGTAAGACGTAATGTTGCGACGGCGATTGATAGGTGACGCAATGACCGTTCTAGGGATGCCATGAGAAGATTCCCCCCGAAACGCATCAAAGCCTTGGCGCGGCGGTGTGGCTCGACCGTGGAGCGCCTGTTGCGGCACTCGCTGATACCAGTGCTCTCCTTGCCTTCGGGAAGCGCTCATGGCACTTAAGGAGATCGGCCGCCGCGCCGGACTCGCCGTCGTCTCGGGCCTTTTCGCCCTCGGCGGCGTCTTCCATAAGAAACAGGAGAGCAATCCCAGGAAGGCCGAGAAGACCGCCGGGAAGGTCTACGGGTTCGAGATGAAGACGATCGACGGCAAGCTCAAGAAGCTGGCCGACTACAAGGGCCAGGCCCTGATGATCGTCAACACCGCCTCGCTCTGCGGCTTCACTCCCCAATACAAGGACCTCCAATCCCTCCATGAGAAGTACTCGGCTCGGGGCCTGCGCATCGCCGCCTTCCCCGCCAACGAGTTCGGCGCGCAGGAGCCGGGCAGCGACGCGAGCATCAAGACCTTCTGCCTGAGCAAGTACGCCGTCTCCTTCGACCTCTACTCCAAGATCGCGGTCAAGGGAGAGGCGATCCACCCGCTCTATGGATACCTGACGACGCAGTCGGGCTTTCCCGGCGAGATCCCCTGGAACTTCTCCAAGTTCCTCGTGGACAAGAAGGGCAAGGTCGTCGCGCGCTTCGGCCCGGACGCCGACCCGATGGGCAAGGAGATCTCCGCCGCCGTCGAGAAGGCTCTGGCCGAGTAAGCCCCTCAGCGCGGCGGAGCGACTTCATAGCCGGTGAAAGGGATCTCCCCGGGGCCTGGCATCCTGGCGGGCGGCGCCAGTTTCTTCAGACGGCCCTCGGATTGAGCCTTCCGATAGACCACCTCGAGGTTGCGCTTGGCCTGCTCGAAAGCCAGGTCGAAGGACAGGGCCTTCTTGTAGAACTTCTCGGACTCCTCGAGATGTCCTGCCATGAAATGCGCGTTGGCCAAACTCGTGTAAGCCTCCGCGCCGGCTTGGGTGAACGGGGCCTGCGGGACGGCGTGGCGATGGACCCAGCGCCCGTCATCCTTCGTGTAGGGCTGATAGGAGAGGATGGTGCCGCGCAGGAAGTCCTTGGCGAGGAGCGAAGGCGCCACGTCGCACTGCGGCGCGTTGATGAGTTCCTCGTAGACCTGGATCGCCTCGTCGTACTGCCGGCGCATCATGTAGAGCTGGCCCATCCGGTAGTAATTGGGCGCGAAAACGGGGTCGATCTCCTGGTAGAGGCGGTAGCGATTGAGTGCTAGGTCCAGGTACTTCGCGCCTTCCTCGGGGCGCTTGTTGTCCATCGCCCACTGCGCGCGCCGCAGGTGGAGGTTGCCGACCTGATGATGCATCTGCACGTAGTTCGGAGACAGCCGACGGACCTCGTTGTACCAGTAGACGGCGCGCTCATAGTCGTCCCGGGGGGCGTCGTCGCGATCGCCCCAGTTTGGGTTGTAGATCTTCGTCATGTTGAAGCGGTCGTTGAAGACGTTGCCCAGGAAGTACTTCGCCATCACGAAGTCGGGGTTCAGCTTGTTGACGATCAGGTAGTTGGCCACGGCCGCGTCCCAGTTGCGCTCCTTCGAGAAGTAGATCGCGACGTTATGGTGGATGTCGGCCTTGAAGTAGCCCCAGAAGAGGTTCAAGGGGGCGAGCATCGCCAGGATCAGCAGGGAGATCACGGGGTTCTCGGACATGAAGCAGAGCCTGAGGACGGCGTAGCCGAGACTGAGCATGCAGCCCCCGAAGACCCCCCAAGCCGCCCACCACTGCAGGAGCTCGCCGCCGGGGGGAACGCGCGCGAGCGGCCCCAGCAGGGCCGCGAACTCGCCGAAGAAGCCGCCGAAGCCGATCAGGCGCCCCAGGCGTCCCCAATCCATCAGGAAGGCGTAATAGAGGACGCCGCCGAGTGCCCCCAGCCGCGCGGGCCAGAGGATGAACTCCGAGAGGGTCCGCCAGATCGAAGGTTCCGCGGAGGCATCCTCCGGCGTCGCGGCGGGCGCGGCCGGGACGGGATAGCGCTCATACAGCGCGCGTCCGCGGGCCACGTTGACGATGAGCCCGGCCAGGAGCCCCAGGTAGACGCCCGAGGACACGAAGCGCAGGCTGACGTCGAAGAAGTTGTGCCCGAGCATCCCGCAGAAAGAGACGAGCAGTCCGGCCAGGTCGTAGGCGCGAGGCGGGGGCCGGCCGTCCTTGAGCGCGAGGGCCGTGGTCAGCTGCCCCAGGGACCGGAAGCCGATGACAAGGGTGCTGATGACGAGCCAGAGGAAGATGCCGAAGCCGATGATGCCGTTGTCAAGGAGCTGCTCGAGGTACTCGTCCTCGGCGTGGTCGGTCTCGGTGTTGTGCTTGCCCTCGATATGGAAGATCGGGGGGCGGCGGAAGGCGGGATAGAGCGGCGGGAAGGAGCCGACCCCGGAGCCGATCAGCGGCTGGGTGCGGATGAGCTCCCAGGTGGCCTCCCAGGTGAAGAGGCGGAAGTTGATGGAGACGATGCGCGTCTGCAGGTCCTTGGCCGTGTAGCCGATCAGGCCCAGCGCGCAGAAAGCGGCGACGCCGAGGATCCGGGCGCGGTAAGGACGGCTGAACTCCTTGAAGTAGGCGAGGGAGACGACGCCGAAAAGGATGCAGACCATGGCGAAGCCGAGCCAGGCGCCCTTGGTCCCTGTCGCCATCAGGTTGATCAGGAGCATGGCCAGCAGAGGAACCAGGCTCCAGCGCCAGGTCTTTAGGAACTGCGTGAGCAGGATGGGGAACATGATGACGAGGAAATCACCGTAGAAATTCGGGTTGCCGTAGGTCGAGAAGACCCGGGAGCCGAAGGCGCCGCGCCAGACGAATGGGTCGATCCCCTTGCCGACGCCGGGCGGAAACCACCGGGTATCCACGAACTGGAGCATGCCGTAGCCGATGGCGACCCAGGCCGTCCAGGTGAGCCACTTGATCAGACGCTGGACCGCCGCCTCGTCGAGTTCGTAGATCACGATCAGGGCCACGATCATGTAGAACATCTGGCGGATGAAGAAGTCCGTGCTCGCCATGCGGTACGGAGCGTGCAGGAAGGACAGGATGCCGACGATCAGATAGGCCAGAAACGGCGAGAGGCAGACCAGGTCGTCTTTGTTGAGGGCCCGGCGCCCGGCCAGGACCAGACGGCACAGCCACAAGGTCAGCAGCCCCACGCCCCCCATCTGCATCATCGTGATCTTGACCTGGGCGGAGTCGTAGGTGCGCAGGAAGAAGAGAGATGAAATCAGGAAATAAAGGACCGGCAGCCAGAGGGTGATCGCCTTGTGGGCGAAGATCTCGGGCCCGAGGCGCGTCTCCTTAAAGGTCCCTTTGCGGGCATCAGACATGGGCGGTCATTCTACTATACCGGAGCCGCAGACGACCCCATAGTTCCTGCGCGGCGAAGCAGGCGAACAGGATGATCCAGGGCATGACCGGCGTGCGATAGCGCAACATCGTCAGGATCAGCGAATAGATTCCATTGATCGAGAAGACGAAAAGGTAGAGCCAGAGCAGTTCGGGCCGTCTGAGGCGCGCCAGCGCCATGCCGAGGAGTCCCAAGGGGATGATCCAACCGTCGGATAAAAGGCTGATCCACTTGATGCTGTCATAGGAGTGGACATAGGCGCGCGGCCGCGGCAGGACGCGCCAGAAATCCCAAAGGAGCCGCCAGGCGACCAGCTTCACGAAAGAGGCGGGGGCCTTGCGCACTCGCTGCAAGCCGGCCTTCCAATAGTAGCGATCCAGCGCTTCGGGCGCGACATCTCCGGCGGCCTGCACGACGGGATCGTTTTCGCGTATCTCGCCCTCCCGCGAAGTCCCGCCCACCTCTTGGGGGACTATGAGGTAGTTGTAGAATATGTTGCCGGTCCCCAAAGTCGAACCCACGATGAAGCGGTCGAACACGAGATAGTTGCGCACCGGCCACGCGGAATACAGAAGAAGAAATGCCGCCAGGTATGCCGCAGCGCGCTTGGACGCGTGGACAGCGCCTCCCTCAAGAACGAACAAGAACGCGGCCGGGGCCAGAACGAGCGTGAAGGGAAGGAAGACCGTGTTCGACAGCGCCGCCGCCGCATTGGCCAGCCCGGCCAGCGCGAAGGCCGCGAGACCGCGACGCCGGGCATGGATGAGAACCCACAAAGCGAGCGCGCTCATCGCCAACTGGAAAGTCTCCCGCAGGGTCTGCGCCGCATAGAAAACGAACGGCGGATAGAACGAGGCGATCGCGGCCGCCGCGAAGGCGACCTCCTCGCCGAAGAGTTCGAGGCCGACGCGGTAGAGGAGCAGCAACGCCAGCGTCGCCGCGAGGCCGTTGGCCAGGAGCGCCGCGCGATAGTTGAACCCGAACGCCTTGAAAAAAAGGCCGAGGTAGATCGGGTAGGCCGGCTCACGGTACGCGCTCGGGCGTCCGTCGTCCTGGTTGAGGCTCCATGACTCGGCAAAAGAGGCCGCGAGGTGTGCGTAGCCGTCTGCGTTGGAGACCCCCGACTCCTGAGGCGGCCGCGCCAGGCCGTAGCCGACCCGCGCGGCGACGGCGCCGAGCAGAAGCAGGGGAAGAAGACGGCGTCTCAGGGACGAAGGCATGCCGTGAACTTCTCGGCCTTGATCAGGCCCTTCGACCAGAGCCAGTAATGCAGCGTCGACTTAAGAACGTTCAAACCGTAAGAGATCACGTTGACGCCGCATTTCTCCTTGCCGTAATAGGTCGGGATCGGCATCTCCTTGATGCGCAGGCCCTTGATCTTGAACTGAAGGATGATGTCGGTGTCGAAATGATAGTCGTCGGCGCAGAGATCGAAGGGCAGCTTGGCCAGCGCCGCGCAGCTGAAAAGACGGAAGCCGGAGTGGAACTCGCTCAAGTCCATGCCGAGCACCCGGTTCTGGATCCAGGTCAGAAACTTATTGCCGAGGAACTTATAGATCGGCATGCCGCCCTCAAGCGGGAGGCCCGCGATGCGCGATCCGAAGACCATATCCGCTTGGCCGAGTTCGAGCGGTTCGAGTAGGGCGGGGATCTTCTCCGGAGCATACTGGGCGTCCCCATGGAGCATCACGACGATGTCGAAGCCGTTGTCGATGGCGTAGCGGTAGGCGATCTTCTGGCTGCCTCCATAGCCGCGATTGCTCTCGTTGCGGAACACCTCCAGCTTGTCGAGCCCCTTGGCCTGCCGATAGCCGATGCCGATCAAATAGGTGTTGTCGGGACTGGCGTTGTCGATGACGAAGATCTGACGGACCTTCTCCTTGATCTCGGGAGGTATGCGGTCGAGGACCACAGGCAAGGTATAGGCCGCGTTGTATGCGGGGATGAAGATCGCGATCTTGGATTCCGACATTCTAGCGGTGGACTCTGGCGGCGAAGAATTCCCCGAAGCGTTTCAACACGAAATCGATCATCTCATCGGTCAGCCCGGGGTAGACGCCGATGAAGAATGCGTCCCGCATGATCCGGTCCGTCTGCTGAAGGGTCCCGGACTGGCGCATGCGGATGTGCCGGTATCCCGGCTGCTTGAGGATGTTGCCGCCGAAGATCTGGCGCGTCTCGATATTGGCGTTCTCCAGCCACCCGACAAGCTCTCCGCGTGAGACGCCCTTGACCGTGATCGGGAAGCCGAACCACGACGGCTCCGATCTGGGATCGAGCGTCGGAAGCAGCAGATGATCCGAGAAGCTCTCGAGCCCCTGATAAAGACGTTTGAAGTTGCGGCGGCGGGCTTCGATGAAATCAGGGATGCGGT
>Ga0154727_1026_pt1 | contig 20228 bp, 29 predicted proteins | sample Rifle2008BG16ft_FD_105735 | JGI IMG/M metagenome (GOLD analysis project Ga0154727, IMG submission 105735) | Elusimicrobia bacterium RBG_16_66_12 | reverse complement strand
CTGGTCCGGCGTGGCTCGGTGCGGCAGGGTGAGGTGAGGGAATTTTCGGCCACCCTTGACACGAAGGGGCGCTCGCCTATAATGGCAGCGCCCCTTCGGGTGCCTCTGACATAAGACGCCGGCACCGCCCGCACGGCCCGGCGTCTGACAGCGAGAAACGAGGCTTTCTCGATGCGCCTCTAGCCTAGCACCGCCGCCCCCGATCTGTCTACCCCCATTAGCGAAAGGACCCGCCTGACATGGAGAAGAGGCGGCTGCCCCCCGGCGTCGTCAGCATCCAGGCCCCCCAGTATCCCCTCCCCTTGTCCGACCCCTCGCGTAGCGCGCGTAGCGCACGCGCCGTGGGCAACGGGCGCCGAAGTATTACTACCCCACCCCTCCCCGGTGATGATGATGATGATAGCAGATCAACTGATCTTGAGATTCATCATCATCATCACCGGGATCCTCACGCGAGCGCCAGTGAGAAGCGCGTCGCGCGCTGGCTCGCGGGGCACCTGGCCTTCGGCAACGCACTCCCCTTCGTGAGGCGACACGGCATCTGGCCCGTCATCAATGCCCTCCACTGGGAGGGCATCATGATGCCCGCCGAAGAGGGCGGCTGGACGCTGAACCCTCGCTTCCACACGCCGGGCGGCTTCCTCCGGTCCCGCGTCGAAAGAATGGCCGCTGAACGCTTGACACAGGCAGAGCGGCCCGCTATTATCCCTGGAGCCGAGGCCGAGGGGCCGAGGCGGGCAGCGATAGGGGGCAGATGATGGGACAGATTCGCGGCCTGGCGACCGCCGACCTACACCTGGGCATCGACAACGTGGGCGGAGTGAATGAGTACGGCCTGCCGGCGCGGGTGGATGACTACCTGGCGGCCCTAGACCAGATCGTAGACCACGCCGTCGCCGAGAAGGTCGACCTCTTCATCCTGGCGGGGGACCTGACGAAGCAGCGCAACACACCCCAGCGCATCGTGGCCGCCCTCTTCGAGCGCTTTCAGCGGCTCATAGGGGCGGGTATCACGATCCTGCTGGTGCGGGGCAACCACGATGGCGACAGCGGCGAAGGCCGCGCTAACCTGCTGGACACGGCGGGCTACCTAAGCCGCCTCATGATGCCGATCAACCGCCCGGAGGCCTTCGTGTGGGAAAACCGCGTGAATGACAAGGCCTGCCGCATTGCGGGCATCCCTTGGCCGCGCATCGGCCGCGCTGAGGGCCGGCCGCTGGATGAGCTGACGCGGGCGGCCGACGAATCGCTGCGGGTCACGATCCGCGACCTCTGCCAGGAGAGCCATATGCCTCAGATTCTCATCGGCCATCTGGCCGTAGCTGGGGCGGATCGGGCGTCTGACCAGTGGATGACCCTGGGCTACGAACCGCTGATCCGGCCTGCCGACTTCCCTGAGAGCCTGGACCTGGTGATCCTGGGGCACTACCACAAGCCGGGGCGGCTGGACCCGCCCCTGCGGCGCGCGCCCATGTTCTACTGCGGCTCACCCGTGATTATCGACTTCGGCGAAGAGGGGCAGGCGAAGCGCTTCTGGTATTTCGAACTCGACGGGAGCCGTCCGCCGGGCGAGCGATGCACGAAGCTGGAGGCGCTGCCGCTGCCGGGGCGGCCGTTCGTGACAGTTGATTTTGAGATTCCGGCCTCGGCGCAGCCAAGCGGTGACATCATTGACGGAGACGGGCTTAGAGAAGGCCGCCACATTGACGGCTGCGTCGTCCGCCTGCGCATCAAGTGCGCGACCGCCGAGCAGGCGGCGGCCCTGAACCTGAACGCCGTCGCGGCTTCTCTGCGAGAAGCGGGTGCCTGGTGGGTCGCGGGCATCACCCTGGACTCGCCGCGCCCTGAGCGGCGCTGGTCAGCGGCTGAAGGCATCACCGAGCAGTCGCCCCAGGAGTTGTTGATGCGCTATCTTAGCGACGCCGAGCCGGACGAGACGAGGCGGGGCCGGCTGTTCGAGCTGGCGATGATGGAGGCTAGCCATGATACCGATGCGCATTGAGGTAACGGACTTCCTCTCTTATGGCCGGGCGGCGCTCGACTTGGACGGCCTGGGCCTTGTGGCCCTGGCGGGTGAGAACGGGGCTGGCAAAAGCGCGCTCGCCGTTGATGCCCTCACCTGGGGCCTCTGGGGCGAGAGCCGGGCCCGGTCGGATGACGACCTGGTACGCGCCGGCGGCGACGAATGCGCCGTCACCATTGACGTTCGCACCGACCGCGGCTCCTACCGCGTGGCCCGCCGCCGGCGGCTGGTGAGGAACGGGCGGGCGGGGGCGAGTTCGCTGACGCTGGAGCGGCTGGAGGACGGGGCACCGGCCAGTCGGCTAACGGCCGAGAGCATCCGGGAGACGCAGGAGCGCCTCAACGCCATCCTGGGCCTGGACGGCCAGACCTTCATCAACACCGCCTGCCTTGTGCAGGGCCGGGCCGATGAGTTTGCCCGCGCCTCACCTAAGGATCGCAAGGCGGTGCTGGCCGAAATCCTGGGGCTGCGGGCCTGGCAGGACTGGGCGGAGCGGGCACGGGCCCGGCGCCGTCAGGCCGAGGCGGGCGCCGCCGCGGCTGATGCCTCGGCGGCGGCGCTACGGCGGACACTGGAGGGGAAGCCGGGGCTGGAGGCGGAACTGGCGAGCCTCACACCCGCCGTGGAGGGCATGGCGGAAAGGCGGCAGGCCGAGCACGCTGCCGTAGAGGAGGCGCGGACGCTGGCAGCGGCACAGGCCGCCGCGTTGGCAGAGCGTGACAGTCTGCGGCGCGAGGTGTCACGCCTGGAGACGGTCGTCTCTCGGGCGCAGCGCGACCTATCGGCCATGAGGGGGGAGCTGGGCGCTATGCCCGCCCTGCCCCGAACCGAACAACTGCTTCAGACCTGCCCCACCTGCGGGCAGCGCATCGATAGCCCAGAGGCCCGGCATCGCGCGGAGGCCCACGTGGCGAAGGAGGCCGTCCGCCGGGCCGACCTGAAGGCCCGCCTGCAAGAGCGGCACGGCGAAATGGACGAGGCGGCGCAAGAGAGCCGACAGGCCCGCGAGCAGTTGGCCTGCGCCGACGCCGAGATCGAGGCTGTGGGCGACCAGGGGGCGCGGCTGGCTCAGGCCGAGGCCGTACTGGCCCAAACGGATATTGACCTGGCCCGGTACCAGAATGGGGCCGCCTCTCTGCGGGGCCGCCTTGACCAGATGAGCAGCCTGGAGGCTGAGGCCGCCGAGTTAGAGACGCGCCAGGCCCGCCTGGCCGCTGAGGGCACCGACTGGCAGGCCGTCGAAGCGGCCCTGGGGCCCAACGGCGTCCAGGCCATGCTGATCGATGCCGCCGTCCCTGAGATCGTGGACGAGGCCAACCGCCTCCTGGCGATCCTCAGCGGGCAGACGACCATTGATCTGAGGACTCAGCGCACCGGCAAGACGACGGGGCGGGAGATTGAGACGCTTGATCTGCTGGTGGCCGACACGCTGGGGGTGCGCCCCTATGAGATGTACAGCGGGGGCGAGCGCTTCCGGGTGGACTTCGCGGCCCGAATCGCTCTCTCGCGCATCCTGGCCAGGAGGGCTCAGGCGCCATGCAGGACGCTGGTGATAGACGAGGGCTTCGGGAGCCAGGACGGCCGGGGGCGGGAGGCGCTCATGGAGGCCCTATCGGCCGTGGCACCGGACTTCGGCCTGATAATGGTGATCTCCCATGTCGACGACCTCCAGGATGCCTTGCCTTCGACCATCCGCGTCCAGAAGACCCCGGCTGGTTCCGTGGCCAGCCTGTCCTAGGTGGCGCGCACAACCGGAAGGCGGGAGCCTCGGCACGGGGCAAGGCCATGCGTCACCGGCGGGCACGCCGCCTCTGGCGGCTCGTATCCCGCTGGCTCAGGGACCAACGGCTCACCGAGGAGGTGCCTAGCATGAGAGAGAGCACATAAGATGGCTTGCGCCGCTGGTGGGCCTGCTGCTCGTATCAACCGCCAGTGGCCTAGCTCTTCGGGGAGGCTGCCCATCAACGTATGAGACCTATCATCAATCAGACCCTACGCCGCCCGCCACGGCCACAAGCACCGCGACGGCGGCTCAGGTTAGGCCGGATGCGCTACGCGCGGCCTTGGGGCCCCCGCCCCCCTTCGCGCCCGCTTCGGTCGTCACGGAGAGCAGGGGGACCGTTCCTCTGCCCGGCTCTACTCCGCCATCAGTGCCGTCGCAGTCTCCTACGGCGGCCCCCTCCCTCCGTGAAGCCTTCCTGGCCGGTTATGCCGCCGTCGGCGGCCCGCCTGAGTGGGCGGCGCACCTCACCGATGTCGTCATCCCCTGCGAGAGCGGCTGGGATACTGATCCGTTCGGCTACCACCTAGGCCTGGCCCAGTTCGCGCCTGACACCTGGGCGCGGGCGGCCCGGCCGGGGGCCGACTGGCGTGACGCTTGGGAGCAAGGCTGGGCCGTGGGCAATTGGGTAGGGCCGCTCGGCGTTGACCCCGCCGGAAGCGGGGGCTGGCTGAATTGCTGGTGAAAAATCCTGTGAAATAGGCCCGAAAGGACTTGACAGCTAGCTAACGGCCCGCTATATTGATTGTGGTGACAGCGGACGGCCGCAACGAAGCGCACAAGCCCCCCGAGCCGCTAGCTGTCACCAGCAGGCCGAGCGGTGACGGGGGCTTCGTGGCAAAGGGAGAATAAATGATTTCGGGAATGAAAGAACCAGCCTATTGCCCTAGTGAAGGAGAGATGGAGGCGGAAGAGGTCATCGGCAAGTTGCAGGCCGTCAAGGCCCAGCTCCTAGCTGCGTTGGAGGCGCTTATGGCGGCGACGAGTGTGCATAGCCGTTGGTGTCCCGCCTGCAACTGCAATATGAACGTGGAGCACAAGGAACACTACGAACCCTGTGCTTGGACCCAAGCCTGCGAGGCCATCAGGGAGGCGAAGGGATCATGACCACCGCCATCGTCATCAACGGCGAGGACTGGATGCTGGAGCGCCGTACATCCCGCGAGGACTTCGGCGGCGCGACCGGCCGTATGATGCTGAGCGCTGGCATCGTGGCCCGCCTAACGGTCCGCCGGGCCGGCGGGCGGCTCCTCTATCACGTGAACGAGTACGCGCGGGGCGCCCTAGGCGCGCCCCGGCGGGCTGAATACGGAGGCTAGCGGTGGACTTTCAGGTACGCGAAGGCGACTGCGATCTCTGTCTGTCAAAGCACGTGGACGTGGCCGTGCTGGGCGATAGCGATGGTCCCCGGGTCTGGGCCTGCGAGGAGTGCCTTGAGGAGGCGCTGGCCGCGATTCGGCCGGCGCTAGTGCCGAGCGGCGGCGGCTCACGGGCTGACAAGCCGCTCTTCGAGGAGGCGAAGTCTTGATCATGTTCCTAGCTGGTTTCGGAGCGGGCGTGGCGATCCAGGCCTGCGCCTTCTGCCTATGGGCCGCTGTCCGCGCCTGGCGTAGCGAGCGGCTATCGGCGCGGGTCGAGCGGCGCCTGCGGGGGAAGCCATGACCTATTTCCTACTTATCGCGCCTACGTGCATCGTCCTCTGGCTCATCATCGTGGGCGTGGTCGAAATCTACCGGGCGGCGCTGGGCAAATGAGCGCCCATCGCCACAACTGGGCACCCGCCGCCCCCATCGACCCTAAGAATGATCCCGGCAATGCCGCCGCCCGGATCGCCCACGCGAACCCGAAGACGGTGACCGCGGCCTGTGACTGCGGGGCCATCAAGATGGAGCTACGGACCAACGGCCGCCGCAACCTCTACGTGACGCGCCCCACGCCGCGCGGACGGCGCCTCTGGAGGGGAAGGCAGTGAACAACTTTCGGCACTGTAAGACCTGCGGTCGGCGTGAGGACGACCCGATCCAGACGAACCCTTACGCCGAGGGCTTTCACCGCTGGCGCATCGGCCCCTATCACGGCGAGCCCTTCTCCGACCGCTACGACGCGGCCCGCCCGGAAGAGGAGCACGACGGCGGGCTGGGAAGTGGTGATTGGATGGGGCCGTGGGAAGATAGGTAGAGAGGAGAAGCCAACATGAAAGACATCTCAGCAATGGCCCAGGAGATAGCCCAATTCAGGGAGGCCCTTGAGCAGTATCCGCTGCTCCAGCCTATCATCAATGATCTGGTCCGCATGGCCTTCCAGTTCGGCTACTTCACCGAGTTTCACCCCAAGGCGGTCGAATCACCGGCAGAGAGACATGCCGCGTCGGCGGCTGAGATTGCTGCGGTCTTCAGGGAAATGATGGAGATTATGAAGCAGGGGCCCCCGCCCCACCTAGAAACAGCGCAAGAGCCGCCGCCCGATCCTGATTGACACCACCCAAGCGCCCCGCTAGACTGGCGGCATGAGCACCCAAAGCCCTGCCGCCAGTCCTTCTCTCTGCCGCGAACCCGGCTGCAAGGGTCGCCCCGTCGCCCACGGCCGCTGTGCCAAGCATGACCGTCGCTGGCGGCGCCACGGGGATCCTGGTGTCACCGCCCGACGTGAGCGGGCGGAGTGGGCCGCTCGGCTGGCCGCCATGAGCCCTGATTGCCCTGAAGACCTCCTGCCCCAGGTGCGTGCCGAGCTAGCCTTGAGCCAGGCCGCCCTCGCCGCCCTCCTGGGCGTCCACCAGGTCACGACGGTGGGCCGCTGGGAGCGGGGCGAAATCGCCGTCCGCCAGCCGCGCGTGCTGTGCCTGGCCTTAGAGCGGCTGCGACGGGAGCGGCGGATGGAGCCGCCTGATACCTTGACCCAACTCCGTGCCCTGGAAGCCAGGCTTGACATCCCGGCCCTGGCATTCGTTCTTGAAACTAGTCCCCTCACGCTGCGCCGCTGGCTCTCCGGCGGGCTACGCATCTGGCACCCGCGCATCGTGGCCCTGGCCCTGGAAGAGGTGGCACACCGGCTAGGACGGGAGTCTTGGGCGGCCTAGAGCCCGATGGCGTACCGCCCTGGGCCCCACGCCGCCCCGTCATCGTCATCGGCGATATCTGCGAGGACATCATGATCCGGGCAGACGCCTCCCGCTTCTCCCGCGAGAGCCCGGTGCCCGTCTTTGACCTCCGGGGTCACGAGGCCGCTGAGGGCGGCATGGGCAACGTCATGCGGCAGCTCCGCCTCTGGGGCATCCAGGTGCGGCCCGTCGTGCTGGCCCGTCGGCCTACCATCCGCCTGGTGGCAGGCTGCCCCGAGCAACAGGTAGCGCGCCTGGACGGCCGCTGGCAGCTTCTGAGCCGTGCCGCCGTCGACGCGGAACTCTCGCGCATCCGCCGCATAGCGCCCTCCGCCGCCGTCTATGTGGACTATCGTGGGCGCTCCGGGCCGGAAGCGGCCGTGCGGCGGTTCCTGGAGGGCCTATCCTGTCCGGCCATCGCCGACGCGCGTAGATCGCTCCTAGGCTGGGATAAGTCCGCTATTCTCAAGATGTCTGAGCCGGACGCACGCACGGAGGGCGGTGAGCAAGCGCCGGGAGCGGAAAGAGGCTTTCGTTCTCACCTGGCCGATCTGCGCTATCAGGCGGGCCTGCCGACGCTGGTCTTGACCCGCAACTGCCGCGGTCACGCCGTCATTACTGAGAAGGCGGTGAGGGTGTCCCCCGCCGTCTCGCTGGCGGGCCCAATCCTCAACGTCAGCGGGGCCGGCGACGTCTTCACTGCCGTGCTGGCCGCCGTCCTAGCCTCCCGCCATGAGGCGGGGGCGGGTATCACGGCCTGCGACACCGAGCAGGCCTGCGCTACGGCCGCCCGCGCCGCCGCCATCCGGGTGCGCAAGCCGGGCTACAATGAGGCCGTGACCTGGCGGGAGATGACGGAGACCTTCCCCTGATCTCGGCCGTCTACTGCCGCAAATGCCGGGCTCGAACCCTACATGAACGGAACATCGACGGCGATCTAGACTGCATCAACTGCGGGAAGGTGAAGTACATGACGGGACCGGCAGTCGAGCAACCGAACGGGGCGGGCGCCTCTGCTGAGGCCGCCAAACTCGCGGGCGGCGTCTCGGAATGGCTACGCCAGGGCGAGGCGCTGGCTGATGCCATGGCGGCTGAGGGCGAGGCGCTGCTAGTGCGGGGCAAGGCGCTCGTGGCCGAGGCGAAGGCTCTCAGGGATATGCTGAAGCCGAAGGGCAAAGGCAAGCGGGCTATCTGGTCGCCGGAGCAACGCGTCGCCCAGGGCGCACGGTTGCGCGAAGCCATGAGGCGGAAGCATGAAGAAGCCCAAGCCCGCTGAGCCGCTGGCCATCCGCTACGTGGCCCCCGCAAGCCTGCGCCTCAATGAGCGGAACCCGCGGCTCATGCCGCCCGAAGAGATGGCGGCCCTGCGGCGGTCGCTGGAGAAGTGGGGCTTCGTCGACCCTATCATCATCCGGCGCGAGAACGGCGAGGTCATCGGCGGCCACCAGCGCATCGCCGCTGCCCTGGAGTTGGGGCTGGAGGCCGTGCCCGTGATCGAGGTTGACGTGTCCGAAATGGACGCCACGCTCCTGAACCTGGCCCTGAACCGCATCGCGGGCCGCTGGGATGAGGACAAGTTGGCGCTCGTGACGGAGGGGCTGCGGCTGGAGGGGGCTGACCTGAGCCTGACGGGCTTCACCGAGGGAGAGTTGCGGCTATTTACTGGCCCGGCCTTGGGCCCGGAACTTAATGAGTCAGTGGCGGAAGGGATGATGATTTGCGTCTGCTCAGAGTGCGGCCATGAGCACGCCAAAGTTTCCGAATAACGGCCTGACGCTGGTCAGTCTCTTCGCAGGTTGCGGCGGCTCCAGCCTCGGCTACAAGGCAGCGGGTTATGACGTGCGCCTGGCCGTCGAGTGGGATCCGAAGGCCTCCGCCTGCTACGGGCTGAACTTTCCGGGCGCGACCCTCTTTGAGGGGGATATAGCGGCGCTCACCGGAGATGAGGCGCTGAAAATGGCGTGCCTGGGGCCTGGTCAACTAGACGTACTGGACGGCTCACCGCCATGTCAAGGGTTCTCGACGGCCGGAAAGCGCAGGATGACTGATACGCGCAACCGTTTGTTTGAGGAGTACGTCCGGCTACTCAGGGACTTCCGGCCTAGGGCATTCATCATGGAGAACGTTTCGGGCTTGGTGAAGGGGAAGATGAAGCTCACCTTCGCGGAGATGACGCGGGCGCTGAAGGCGGCGGGATACCGCGTCTCCTGTCGGCTGCTGAACGCCTGGTGGTACGGCGTGCCGCAGGACAGGCAGCGGCTGGTCTGGATCGGTCTTCGTGATGATCTCGATATTGCGCCATCACATCTGACCCTGACTCATCAAAGGCCAGTGACGGTTCGGGAAGCCTTCCTCAACATTGGTGCATCAGATGCCCCTGAGCTTAGCCCCCGGTATAGGAGGTATTGGTATCAGGCGCAGCAGGGGGAAACAGTCGGGCGGCTAACCTCTGTGAAGAAGCTGTCAGAGAACAAAGTGGCCGGAACACTGGTCGGGTCAGAAGGAAATGGCGCGCCGTATCACCCGACGGAATGTCGGGCCATTAGTACAGCGGAGCGTAAACGCCTTAGCGGCTTTCCTGACCAGTTCACTTTTCCGTCTCGTGAGACGGCGACTGTCCTTATCGGTAATAGTGTCCCTCCGCCTATGGCTGAGGCGGTCGGACGGCACGTAGCCGGGCTACTGAAAGGAGCCGCGCCGGGGCTGGAGCCGAACTCAGCCCCGAACCCCGCGCCCGCCACAGCTTCGCACCGGCCGCACTGAGTCCGGTTTCAGGGTAAGATGGCCCGCCGCACCATCCTACGCCGCTCCGCCGAGGACATCGCCCGCCGCCGCCAGTACGTGCGGCGCTTCCACCTGCTGGGCTACACGCCAAAGGCAATCCAGCACGCCCTGGAGGCCCAGGCCCCTGACGCGCTGGCGGGCCAGGCCGATCCTTATGAGACCATCCTGGACGATATCTCGGCCATCACGCAGCAGGAGGTGACGGACCTTCAGCACCTCATCGGGCTGCCGGCGCTGGCCGCCTATGTGGCCGCCGAGCGCGAGATCCTGAAGGCTGCCATGGCCTCCCACGAGAATGAGAAGATGACGGCCCAGGCGCGTATCCGGGCGCTTAACGTCGCCAACGACTGCGTGCGGAACATCGCCCGCGCCGCCGGTCTGCCCGTTGATGCGCCCGCCTTTAGTCTGAACCTGAACCAGCTCATCGCTCAGGTGGTCCAGAATGCGGACGGCACCCCGGCGCTCTTCCTGCCTGAGGGCACCGCCGCACCCCGCCTGTCGGGCGGCCCCATCGTGGACCCCCTCACCTTTGCCATCAGCCCCGACTTCTGCGGCCTCTCGCTCGACAACTACCCGATGCAGGAGCTGGTGCTGCGTGAGTTCATGGCCCCCACCGGCCGCAAGCGCGTCCTCATCCTGGTCTGCGGGATGCGCTCCGGCAAGGGCGTGGTGGGCAGCATCGTGGCCTGGTATGCCGCCTATCAGCTCCTCAGCCTGGCCGACCCCCAGCGCTACTACGGTCTGACCCCCAACCAGGAGATACAGATCATCACGATGGCGACCAGCCGTGACCAGGCCCACCGCAACGTGTTCAAGCACATCACGGACCGTTTGGAGACGGGCGGCACCTGGTTCCAGGCGCTGCGGGAGCAGGCGGAGGTCGTGGCCCTGGAGGTGCGGCTCCCCAGGAATATCATCATCCGCTGCGGCCATTCCAAGGCCAGCACCCAGGTGGGCGGCACCTCCTACGCCGTCATCCTCGATGAACTGGCCCGCATGAAGGACACTGAGGGGCGCGACAACGCGACCGAGGTCTACGACAAGATGTCGGCCACCACGGCCACCTTCGGCGAGCACGGCCGGGTGGTGGTGCTGACCTCGCCCGAGTGGGAGGGTGACAAGTCGATGCAGCTCCTGGAGCAGGCCCTTGAGATCAACACTGAGGGCCGGCAGGTACGGCCGCAGATGATGGGCCTCCAGCTCCCGACATGGGAGGCCAACCGGACGCTGGCCGAGGAGATGCTCTGGGAGACCCAGGACGGCGAGGCGAACCCGGCTGCCTTCTGGCGTGACTTCGGGGCCCGCCCGCCGCTCACCCAGGAGGGCTACTACCCTGACCCCGGCCGCTGGGATAGGCAGGCGGACCCGGCGCTACGCCACCCCTATGATGACGAGGGGCGGCTGGCCGAGTGGTTCCAGCCCTGTTGTGACGGGCGCCGCTTCGTCCACGTCGACCTCGGGCTCAAGCGCGACGCCTGCGGCATGGCCATGGCCCACAAGCCCGTGCCCGGTTGCCCCTGGTTTCAGGCCCGTGACGGCGAGCCGAACCCCAGGGCAAAGGCGGTGGTACTGGAGGCGGTGCATCGCTTGGTCCCCGGCCGTCAGCGGGAAACGAAGGGCGAGATATCATTCGAGCGAGTGCGCCAATTCATCCGTGATTGGTCCGACCGCGGCTTCAACGTCAAGGGCGGCCTCGTCTCCTACGACGGCTGGCAGTCACTCGACAGCCAGCAGACGCTCAAGCGCGAGGGCTACCGGGTGCGCGAGTTCTCGCTGGACAAGAACACCGAAGGGCACGACACTCTGCAGGAGCTCCTCAATACCGACCGCCTGGCCTACTATGCCCATCCGGTCCTGGTAGCCGAGGGCAAGCGCCTCATGCTGGTGCGCGGCCGGAAGGTTGACCACCCGCCCAAGGGCAGCAAGGACACGGTAGACGCCGTGGCCGGCGCCGTCTACCACGCACTGAAGCGGGGCGGTCGCATGACCTTCGTAGGTTGACAGCGGCCTAGCGGGGCGCTATAGTCGGCGGCAGGAGGCAAGGCCCATGGACTATAGCCTGACGACGCAGAAAACATGGGATGACACGATCCGCCAACTCGCCGAGACCTTCCGCAAATGGGGCATCCAGCAGTGGTCCGTGATCCCCATGCGGCCGCCCCGACGTGCTAACTACTTCTATCAGAGCACGGAAGAGCGGCGTGTCTCAGTGCGTTATCAGCCTGACGGTGGCCCGGAGATTCTCCTGCACATGGATCGCCAGGGGCGCGCCCAAGATAACCTCCGCGTGCTCTACCTGGCCGTTGAGGCCATGCGAATGAATGATGCTCGCGGGATCACCGACCTGGTACGCGAAGCCTACCTCCAGTTGCCGGCGCCGGCGAAGACGCGCGACCCCTATGAGGTGCTGGGTGTGCGCCCGGATACGCCCCTGGCTGACATCGAGGCCATGTACCGCGTGAAAGCGAGGCGGATGCACCCGGACGCGGGCGGCTCCGATGAGGCCATGAAAGAGATCAATAAGGCGTGGGAGGATATAGAGGCGGAGCGGAACCATGCCTAAGTCGCCCCACGGCTACGACACGCCCTCATGGAACCTAGGTGCCTTGGGCAAGGTTGCCCTTGCCCCTTAACACAGACTCATTTCGCGGTCAAGGAGGCCAGCGATGCCCGCGGCTATTGCCTACGCCGATGAAACATGGGGTGTGACGGAGGGCTGCACTAAGGTCTCGCTGGGCTGCAAGAACTGTTGGACAGCGCGCTTGGCTGCACGGCTAGGCATTAATTTTTCAGTCGTCAAGCTGCGGCCTGACCGCCTAGAGCAACCCCTTCACTGGCGCAGGCCTAGGACGGTCTTCGTTTCCAGCCGCTCTGACCTGTTCCATGAGGCGGTGCCGGATGAGTTCATCGACCGCGCGTTCGGGACCATGGCGCTGACGCCGCGGCACACCTACCTGCTGCTGACGAAGAGGCCGCAGCGGATGCGAAAATATCTGTCCGAACCAAGCCGAGCACCGCGAGTCGATATAACAACCGCTGCCATCATTGAGGGGCGATCTTTAGGCAACATCGACATTGATGGATTTGCCCGCTCAGTCGCCGACGATGCGACCTATCATCCGGTGTGGCCCCTGCCCAACGTCTGGCTCGGCGTCTCCGTCGAGAACCAGGCGACTGCCGACGAGCGCATACCGTTGCTGCTGGAGACGCCAGCGGCACATCGGTGGGTAAGCGCGGAGCCGCTACTGGAGCCTGTAGAGTTGATGCCATACTTCGGTTGGCGGCGGCTTCGGACATCCCAGGGTTGGGACGGCTATATCCCCTGGGATTGTCGACATGGGCCGCCAATAAGAGCCGTAGTCATCGGGGGCGAGTCCGGCCCGCGCTTCCGCCCTTTGGACATCGCGTGGCTGGAGAGCATCGTCGACCAGTGCGACGCGGCACACGTTTCCGTGTACGTCAAGCAGGACTCGCACCGCCACCCAGGCCGCCAGGGGCGCATATCCGCCGCGCTCTGGGCTAGGAAGCAAGTACCCTGGGAGCCGAAGCCATGACCCGCTGCGGTTCCTGCCAGCCCAACGACCCGTGCGAGAAGCACTGGCAGGCGACCGTGATCGCGCTGGCGAAACTTTGCGGCTGGCGAGTCTACCATACTCTGCATTCTATCGGCAGCGAGCCTGGATTCCCTGACCTAATCCTTCTTCGGGGCGATGAGATGATTGCCTGTGAACTGAAGCGGCAGGGCCGCAAGCCCAGCGATGCACAAGAGGCGTGGCTGGCAGCCTTCGACCGCGTAGAGAATGTGAGCGCCTTCTGCTGGCAGCCGGAGCACTGGCCGCTGATAGAGGCGGCCCTGGGCAAGCCGATCATTAGAGCGGAGGCCCCATGACGACTGAAACTGACGAGCGCGCCCAGGCCGCCCCGAAGGCCAAGGGCCTACGCGAGCCCGCCTTCCTAGTCCGACAACCCACCATCTTCTGGGATTCCATCAGCCTGAATGCCGAACAGTGGCGCCGCCTCGTGGGCCAGGCTCCCGTGGTGCGTTCCTGCATCCAGACGCTGGTCATGCAGATCACGGGGCTCAACTGGTCTATCGATAGCGAGGACGAGCGGCTGGCCCAATACTTCACTGACCTGCTGAACGGGGCTGAAGACGGGGCGGGCTTTGAGGACTTGGTGGCCCGCGTGGTCGAGGACACGCTCACTATGCCCTTCGGCGGTGCCTGGGAGATCGGCTCGTATTCCGACGGCACAGTCGCCTGGCTGGCTCACCTCGATGCCGCCCTCATGAAGCCGACCTACCGGCAGGATTTCCCCTACGCCCAGATTGACCCCTGGGTGGGCGCGCTCAATATGGTGCTCTTCCGGCCGGATGAGGTGTCACGCATCAAGTGGCAGCCCCAGACGAGCATCCGGCTCTACGGCTGGACTAAGACGCCCTGTATGGATTGCCTCCCGGCGATCCAGGGCCTACTCCGCTCCGACCGCTTCTGGCAGACGATGATGACCGACAGCCCGCCAGCAGGCGTGCTTGACATCCCCGGCTTCGAGGAGACTGAGGCCCGTGACTGGCTGGAGGGCTGGAAGACGCAACTGGCGGGCATCGACTCCCTGAAAGTGCCCGTCCTCTATGGCTCGACGCGCGACAAGCAGGCGACCTTCATCTCCTTTGCCCAGAGCGCCACGGAGACGCAACTCCCCGAGCTGGTGCGGCGGTATGCCGAGCTGGTGACGGCCGCCTTCGGTATGAACATCGGCGACCTGGGCCTCTTCGGCCAGGAGTTGCGGCTGGCCGGCGCCACCAAACTCATCGAGCTCTCCAAGCGCCAGGGCCTTGCCCACCTCTTGCGGCGGATCAAGCAGCGTCTCAACTCCGACGTACTGCCGGATGCCTGTGAGTTTAAGTGGGAAGATGTCGAGCTAGAGGATACAATCCGGCGTGAGTCCGCACGCAAGCTGGGGGCGGAGCGCCTCGCTATCCTGGCCGACCCCATGGTGGGCATCATCACCGCCGATGAGGCCCGCCGTCAGGCCGTCGAGGACGGCCTACTAACCATCGAACTTGATGAGTCAGCACCCGGCTCGGCTGGCACGGCTCCTACCGGTGATAAGGCCGTGACCTCTGAGGGCAAGCCCAAGGGTGAACGTGAACGTCACCGCCCTTTCGGTCCCGCCCCGCGCCTGCGGGGCACCGAGGCCGAGCTACCGCCGCCGAGAGCCTTCCCTACTACTAGCAAGGCCGCCCGCGAGATGGGCCGCCTGGTGGGCCCGTGGCTGGCGGGCATCGCCGCTAAGGCGACGCGCGCCCGCCTCGGTACGCTTCTGGACGCCGGGCTCGCCGCCGCGAAAGCCGCGGGCGGTATGACTGGCGCCACGGCCACAGTCCGGGCCCGCACGCCGAGCCCCGCAGAGCAGGCCATAGAGGCGCTGCTGCGCAATGACGAGTGGTGGCGTGCACCGGACATCGCTGACCGCGTGGCCGCCGCCCTCGACCTGGCCTACCGCGAGGGCCTGCTGGAGGCGGCGGGTGACATACAGCGTGACCTGGCCAAGGCGGGGCTGGTGAAGGGCGCGGCCGTGGGCGTCAGCGTCACCGAGATCACGGACCCGGCCGTCCTGAAGGCCCTCACCGAGCGCGCCTACGGGATTATCCGGCACGTGGACATCGGCACGGACTTCTTCATCCGGCGCGAGATCATGACGGGCGTCCAGAAGGGCCTAGGGCCGCGCCCCATCGCACGCAATCTGTTGCTGGACGAGGTCCGGCGCGGCGTCGTCGAGACCTTCCGGGGCCGCGCTCTCAGCATCGTCAACACCGAGGTCAACTGGGCGGCCACTCAAGCCACCCTCAAGCAGCAGGCCTCAGTCCGCCTTACCAAGCGCGTCTGGCGCACCCTGCCCTCTGCCTGCGACCTGTGCAAGCGGAACGCCAAGCGTGGCCCCATCGGGCCGACGGAGCACTTCGAGAGCGTCTTCGGGCCGTGTGATGGACCCCCTTCTCACCCTGTCGTGTGTCGTTGCTGGGTAACATTCGACCGCGAAGAACTCCACGCCGTCGCCGCGGGCGGCCAGCCGCAGTACTACACCGGCGCGCCCTTGACACAGCCCTAGCGCCGCGCTATTATCCCGCCATGAGCGAGCCGCTCCCCGCCTGGAACCTGAGGACGCCGCTCTCCCATTGCGCCATCGGCGTCGTCTTCTACGGCGGGGACGGCCACCGAAGGATGCGGCGACTCACGGGCCTCTCGGACGGGGAGATAGAGACGGTGCTCCGCGAGCTGCGGGGCGAGAAGCGCCGGCGGCGTGAGCAGCGGGCGATAGCGCGGCGGCTGGCCAGGCAGACATGAGCCTGCCGGAGCCCTTCTGGCAGCGCGACGGCATCACCCTGAAGGTAGCCTGCGCCTGGTCTGGCCGGGAGTACGCGAGCCTCTATGTAACAGTCGGCAAGAGTGAGCGGGTTCACCTCTGGCCCTCCAGCGTGTTTCCAATCAATGGGGGCTGGACACTCTGTGGCCTCTGGGCCGATGCGCTGGTAGTGTTTCCTATGCGCGACAATCCTGACTTCTGCCCAAAGTCTATCTGTAAGCGCTGTCTGGCTCTGGAGGCGGCGAAGCTATGACCCTCCACACGCCCCCGCTACTGCTTGACCTCTTCGCTGGTGGTGGCGGCGCCGGGATGGGGTACTCCCGTGCCGGCTTCCGTGTGGTCGGCGTAGGCTGGCTCTGCGGCGGCATGTTCGGTCTGCCGTTCTACCGGCACCGTTACTTTGAGAGCAACTGGTTCTGGCTTCAGCCTGGACACCCGCGCCATCAGTTCACGGTGAGGAATGGCCGGACCTTGGGTGCGCGGGCAAGGGACATCGTTCACAACGGGGCACGCGCCGTTGGGGCCAACGTGGGTCACGCAGCCGGAGTCCAGCAGGCACGAGAGGCGATGGGGATTCCGTGGATGAGCCGTGAGGAAATCACGCAGGCTATCCCTCCCCTGTACACGGAGTACATAGGGCAAGCCCTCATGGCTGAGGTGCTGAGGAGGGCGGTGGCATGCTCCAGGTGACGTGCACCCGCTGCAACGGCCGCTTGTGGCCCTTCGACGCCAACGGAGGCTGCGCCACCTGTGGCATACGCCCCGATGAGAGGCGGGTGAGCCTGGCGAACCATGAGGGAGGAGCCTTCCCTGGCTGGGAGTGGCGCACAGGAACGGACGGTAAGCGGCGGGCGGTTTGGAGGAAGGCATGAGCCTGCCCGCACCCTACTACGACCGCGACGGCATCACCCTGTATCGGGGCGACTGTCGGGCCGTACTCGCCGCACTCCCCGCCGACAGCGTGAGCGCCTGCGTAACGTCTCCCCCCTACTGGGGCCTGCGCAAGTACGAGGTGGCCCCGACCATCTGGGGCGGCGACCCTGCGTGTTCACACCGCTGGGATGTCTCGTCAAAGGCGCAGCCTATCGCGTTTGCGCCTCAAGACAAAGGCCGGTCGGCCAGCATACATGAGACGGCCGAGTCCTCGGGAATCAGCGACAGTAAGCCAGACGCGCCAAGCTCCCTTGCCACGCGAGACCCTGGGAACAAAGCCGGCGTCACCAAGGTAGGAACAGAGGTCGTTGATGAAGAGGGCGCTGGCGCAGGCGAAGCCGATGCGATGGGCCTTGTCAACCCACCCGTCGCCGTCAAGGAAACCTCGAACGAAATCCCAGGTCAATCTTGCCGGCAATCGTCGAGGCCATCTGAGGCTCAACGTCTTGCGAGGATGAATGCCTACAGCGATCAGCCAATCGACCGTATCACGGGAATAGAGCTGAACCTTCGAGTGTCTGCCGGGGGCACGCCCGAAGCATTCAGCAACGAACGTCAAGAGTCCGGCATCCCGATTACTGAAACCAACGGCACCATCATCAGTGACGTAACCATCCGAGGCGAGAAGGCCGAGCAGGTAGGCACTCCGTCTGTTCCAATGATTAAAGACCGAGAGGCGGCCCCGCCGGTCGGCCATACCCCTGCAGGCGAGAGAACAGAAGCGAATGGCGGGAGGGCGTCGGATTCTCCAAGCCGGTACGTAGTAGGCTCGGCCACAGACCTCGCAGCTGAAGTCGCGTCCTCTTTGGCCCATAATTCTATGATATGCCAAAAGTGCGGAGCATTCAAAGGCCACTACGGCTGCGAGCCCAGCGTCGCCATGTACGTCGAGCACACCATCGAGGTGCTGCGCGCTATCCGGCGCATGCTGCGGCCCGACGGCGTGCTGTGGTGGGACTTGGACGACTCGCGCAGCGGAACCAATGACCGCGCTTCCTTTCGGCCTGGGGCTGGTAGAGCCGATGGCAAGGTCGATAGTCGGGGCCAACGGAACCGAGATGGCAGTCCGAGTAGTGGGCTGCCCCCCCCCAAGTCCCTCTGCCTCATCCCTCAGCGCATCGCGATTGCCGCCGCTGATGACGGCTGGACGGTGCGCTCGCAGATCGTGATCGCTGCCTGGATGCCGGAGTCGGCGAAGGATCGCCCAACCGACAGCTACCGCGTGCTCCTGATGCTGACCCGCAGCAAGAAATACTGGTACGACGGATGGGCCGTGCGGGTAACGGCGGCAAGGGACTTTCAGGATTACGAACGTCACACCGATCAAGGGCAGGAGGCGCGGGGCGGGCGCCTTGGAGTCTTCACTGATGGTTCCTACTCTAACCAAGGGTCTCCCGACGGTCTCCGCAAGCTTGGTAATTGTTGGACGGACATCCCGCCCGCGGCGCACCCTTCGTCGCCGAGCTTTCGCCATTTCGCGGTAATGCCGATTGCGGAAGCCGAGCGCGCGATCCTCGCCTCCGTCCCCGAGGCCATCTGTACGAAGTGCGGCAAGCCCAGGGTGCGGATGGTGAAGACAAAGGCGATGGTCATTGACCGGTCAGATGGTGCAGCCGCTTCAGGTATCCGAACTCTACCAAGCGGCACTATGGTGGAAGCGCCTCAGGCTGAGGCCGTCGGCTGGACCACCTGCGACTGCGGCGCGCCCTTCGAGCCAGGGGCAGTGTTGGATTGCTTCGCCGGAACGGGAACGACGGGCGTTGCTGCTCAGAAATTGGGCCGCAAGGCTATCTTGATCGAACTCTCAGACGACTACTGCCGCCAGGCCGTGACCCGCCTGACGGTGGGGGACAAGGGGATCAGGACGCTTGCGGCGGCCGAGAATGCTGGGGCCGAGCAGGGGAGGATGCTGTGAAAGTCCGCTACTACTGCACCTGCGGGGCAGCGTTCAGCGCGAATGCGACCGGGCAGCGCCGGCTCATTCTCAAAATGCTGGCGACCTTCATGTCGGCGCACCGAGAGCTGGACCACAAAGGAATGCGACGCCGGGACGGCCGCACGGCCCCGGAGGAAGGCGGATAGGGATGCGGATGGAAGGGGGCTCGACCGTGACCGACTGGCAGCCAACCTCCATTGGCCATAAGCCTCCGCCCCCGCCAGACGCCGGCGCGAGTTTCATGGGTGTCTACGGCCTTGGCAACCCGTGGGTCCTCTGGCTCCTCAGGAAGCAGGCGGAACTCCTGGCGCTCACGCCTGAGCAATTGCGCCGTGACTTGGTGCCGGTATGCCCTGACTCGCGCGGCTGGAAGCCGCACAGGATGATGCTACGGCCTGAGGGGTGGGTCTGCTACAGGCACCCCAAGTGGATGGAGGGCCGCATGATCGAGTCCCCGGTCCGTGTGCTGTTTGAGCCGCGGCTGCAGCGGGCGCCAAAGGGTGACGTGCTGACCCGAGTCAAGGAGGCGCTGGACGTGGTGTATGACGATGGTGAATGGCGCGTGAGGCCGCTAGACTTATGAGCCTCATGGCCGCCGCCCTCACCAACGCCCACGCCACCACCATCATCACGGAGTCCGACCTCTTTGAGCCGGTCCGCGCCGCCGCCCGCGAGCGTCTCCCTGAGCCCTGGTGCGACCTTCTCACCTGCGGCGTTTGCACCGGCACATGGATTGGGCTGGCCCAAGGCCTTCTTCACAGCCGCCAACCCGCCCGCGCTCTCACCTACGGGCTTGCCGTGGCCTGCCTGGGGCGGGCCGTCCGCGCTCTCCTGGCCCTGGCCGAAACCTACGCCGAACCCTCACCCTCCCCCTAGCCTTCGCCTTCCGCTCTTCAGCCGATCATTAGGGCGAGATGGAGCCGCAACTGCTCACGCGCCCCTACAGCGGCGCGTCCGACGCCAGCCTGCCTGACAACGTGAAGGCCCTACCCGATCACGCCCGTGAGATATGGGTCGCCGCGTTCAACTCCGCCTGGGACTCCTGGGACGCCGATAAGACCGACCAGCCGCGTGAGGGCTACGCCTTCGCTGTCGCCTGGGCCGCCGTCAAGCGCCTCTACAAGCAACAGGACGGCAAGTGGCTCAAGCGTTCGCTCATTGAGGGCGAGGGCTACTTCACGAAGGTTTGGCGCTCGGCCGACGGCTCACACCGCTGGCGGGCGACCGTCATGGACGACGGCGTCGACCAATACGCCACCCGCATGACCATCGAGTTCCAGGACGACGTGTGCTCCCGTGCCGAGCAGGA
>Ga0154727_1059_pt1 | contig 20320 bp, 21 predicted proteins | sample Rifle2008BG16ft_FD_105735 | JGI IMG/M metagenome (GOLD analysis project Ga0154727, IMG submission 105735) | Elusimicrobia bacterium RBG_16_66_12 | reverse complement strand
CGAGTTCATGCGCGAGATCGGCACGGCCTATGCCTCCGCCGAACCCCGGCCATCGCTGACTCTGGACGAGGCGCTGACCGTGGCCTCCATCGTCGAGCGCGAGGCGGTGCTCAAGGCCGAGCGCGCCGTCATCGCGGCGGTCTATCTCAACCGCCTCAAGAAGCGCATGCCTCTGCAGGCCGACCCGACCGTGCAGTACGCCGTCGGAGAGTGGAAGAAGGGCCTGACCAAGGCGGACCTCGCCCTCGCCTCCCCCTACAACACCTACCGCCGCCAAGGCCTGCCGCCCGGTCCCATCTGCAGCCCGGGGCTGCTGAGCTTCCTGGCCGTCTTGAAGCCCGCCGACACCCGCGCGCTCTATTTCGTGGCCGACGCGCGCGGCGGTCACGTCTTCTCGGAGACCAACGAGGAGCACTCCGAGGCGCGCCGCCTCTACAAGAAGGAGCTGCGCAAGCAGAAGGCGATGCTCCAGGAGCAGTCCTCCTCTCCAGCGCGCTAGACGCCGAGGCGGGCGAGGATCCGCTCCGCCTCGGGCTCGTCGATGAGGGTGAAGCGCCCCAATGCCGGCTCCCAGGCGTGGACGTCGGCCCCCGCGAGGTCGAACCACCAGGCGTGCAGGCGCAGCCGGCCCGCCGCCAGGGCCTCGCGCACCGGGGCGTGGGTCTTCAGGTGCTCGAGCTGGATGAGGGCATGGGCCTGGGACAGGCGGTCATGGAAAGGGCGCTCCGGGGCGAGTTCCGGACGCCGCCGCAGTTCGAGCAGAGAGTCCCCCGCCGCCTGGAGCCAGGAGGCCAGCGGGCCTCCGCCCGCGGAGCCCGCGGCCATCTCCTTCATCGCCCCGCAGTCGGAATGGCCGCAGACCACGGCGTCCGTGACGCCGAGGCGGCGCACGGCGAACTCCACGGCCGCGGCCGTGCCCGCCGCGGCGGGGTTGCGCGAGGCGTCCTCGGTCGGGACGATGTTCCCCGGGTTGCGGACGACGAAGAGGTCGCCGGGGTCCGTCGAGGCGAAGGTGTTGGGCACCACGCGGCTGTCCGAGCAGGCCACGAAGAACGTGTCGGGCCGTTGGTCGAGGGCGAGGTGCGCGAACTGCTCGCGATAGCCGGGACGCGCCTCCCGGCGGAAGCGCACGATGCCTTGGACCAGCTTCCTCATTCCGGAGAGATTACTATATGTCCGGAACGGAGCGTGCCGCGCGTGCGCTGGACGAGGGGCCGCGATTTTGGCATAATCGACCCGTTGGGCGTGTAGCTCAGCTGGGAGAGCGCTTCCTTCGCAAGGAAGAGGTCGCAGGTTCGATCCCTGTCACGTCCACCAGATTCAGACGCCGCGAAGCAGATGTTTATCGACGGAGAAAGCCGCGACGACCCGAATGGGGCCGTCGCGGCTCTCTTTTGGCCCCCCTGGCGCTTGTGCCATTTGTGTGCCATACTTCCGGCATGGCACGCATCTATCAGAGGCAGGGCAAGAAGGGCGCCTATTGGTATTTGGACTACGCCGTGGACGCCAAGCGAATCCGCAAGCGCGTAGGCAGGTCGAAGAAGCTGGCCGAATTGGCGCTGGCCGACGTTCAGGTCAAGATCGAGCGCCGCGAAATCGGATTCGCGCACACGGACAAGAAACTGGATGACTTGATCTCGGAGTACCTGGGGCACGTCAAAGCGAACGGTATCGCGTACTCCCATGACCTCAGCGCGGCCGTGCTTGCGCGCTTCAAGGGGTTCGTCGAGACCGAGCGCTTGAAGAACATCAACCACCTACAGATCGAGAAATACAAGAACTGGCGGCGCGAGGGCGGTCTTCTCCCCTCCTCGGTCAACCGCGAGTTGGCCGTCATCAAGGCGATGTTCAACAGAGGCGTTGAGTGGGATTTCCTTGTGCGCAACCCCGGGCAGGCCGTCAAGAAATTCAAGGAGCCCAAGCGGCAAGCGCGATTCTTCACCCTGGCCGAAGTCGCCAGAATGCTGAAGGAGGCGGACGCCATTTTGGGCCCCATGATCGCTTTTTTAGTCAACACCGGCTTGAGGCGTGACGAGCTTCGACATCTGACGTGGGCGGATATCAGTCTTGAGCGAAAAATCCTGACGGTCCAGGCCAAGGACGACTGGCGTCCGAAGGACTACGAAGTCCGGCATATCCCTCTGAACGCGGGGGCATTGAAGGCTCTGCAGGCGCTATCGGGAACTCGCGCCCCCGATGAGCCGGTTTTCCACGATAGAATGGGCAACGCCTATCTATCGGACTTCCTGACCCATCGCTTCAAGAAGTTCCTGCGGGGACTCGGCATCGAGGGGAGCCTTCACTCCTTCCGGCACACCTTCGCCAGCCACCTCATCATGAAGGGCGCGGACCTTTACAGCGTCTCAAAACTCCTGGGCCATGCCAGCATCAAGACCACGGAAATCTACGCGCACCTTGCCCCGGACTATCTCAAGGCTGCCGTTGGACGCTTGGAGTTCAACTGAGGTCGAACTCCGGTTGCTTGCGGGTCCGCCCTGGCGTCTCGCGTTTCTTGACCCAAGCAAGGACGCTGGCCTGGTCGAAGCGGACCAAGGTCCCGAGCTTGATGACGGGGATATAACCCTCGTGGACCCATTGGTAGATGGTCCGCGGCTTGACCTGCAGCCAGGTCGCCACCTCGTCCACGGTCAGGAGCCGGTTCATGGCTTGGCTCTCATGCAGCCTGTCGCCGCGCCCGCTTGGCCCTCTCCTTGGCGACGATGCGCTTGTGGTGGATCTTCCTGGTCGCGAGGTCTTTGAGGTCCTGGGCCGACTCGTTGCGCAGGAACTTCTGCCAGCGCCCGGATCTGACCCAGGCCTTCATCTCGTCCAGCCGGGTCAGGAGCAGCTTCTCCTGGAGCTTCTGAAGGGTGTCCCCGGGTTCCGTGGCGGCCGACAGCGCCGCGCTTGAGGACAGGAGGTCCATCAGGAGAACGTCGCTCGCCTTGGCCATCACAAGGTCGCCCAGGCCGTAGCCGTCCTTGAGCATCTTGGCCAGGTCCAACACGTCCGAGATCTTGAGCTTGAGCTCCATCAGCAGTTCGTAATTCTCACGCGGGAACCGGTCGACAAGCTCGCGAATGGCCGTCAAAGGGAGGTTGTAGGCCTGCCGCAGGGTCAGGATGAGCCCCATGCGGTCGAAGTTGTCCGGGAAGACATAGTAGGCCTTGCCTTGCACTTGGACTGGCGGCGCGATGAGGCCGACGCGGGGGGTGCTGTAGGCCAGCAGCGCGCGTCGGTTCAGCTTGAAATCGCCGATGGCTTCAAGCATCTCGATGAAGTCGTCCAGTTCTATGAGGACCTGGATCGGCTGCAACCCCGCCTGGCCGCAGTGCGCGAAGAAGTCCAAGACCAGTCCCGGCTTCATGATCGGCAGCTTCTGAAGGTCGCCGGCCTTCAAGGTTTTTGTCTCCATGTCGGCATTGTACCTATGCTTCGCCGCGAACTTCCAGCCCGCGCTTGCCGGGCAAGAACTCGTCTAACGGAATGCGGGCCGACTTCCGTCCCAACGCTGACGTTTTCCCGTCCCAACACTGACGCCGCTCCGTCCTATCAATGACGCCTTCCGTTAGACGAGTTCTTGCCCGCCATCCCGCTGATTTTCTCCTTGCCGAACCATCTCCGTTCTTCGTTCCCTCATTCAGTTCTTTTCTGTTCAGTTCCATCTACCCTCACAGCTTTTCTCGATTCAACTCACCCACCATCCTCCTGACCCCATCACCACACACCACGCAGTGGTTGGGGGGGTGGGGTCAGGAGGCGAAAACGGCGAAGCCGATTTCGAGGTGGGTGACAAAGAATCGAGAAAAGCGTCGGTTTCCCGGTACTGCTCGAATGCCCTACCCCTCGGACACGCCCGAGGGGTCTGTCCTGCCCTTGTCCCGAGTTTCACCTCTCGCACCGTGCGACTTCCACCCCGCCAGGCCAGGTATTTCCCCCGACTTGCGCCCGAGTTTCCTTTCACCGTCACGACCAATTATCTCCGTTCCTCCGTCCACTTCTTTCCGTTTTGCTGTTCAATTTCTCTTGACCTATGACTTGGTTTTCTCAACCCACCCAGCCCGCTGTCCTCCCGACCACTCAACCCCAAAAATGCATGGTTGGGGGTGAGTGGTCGGGAGGTGAAATCGGCATCGCCGATTTCAAAGCGGGCGCGCGAGTGTCGAGAAAACCGACGCAATTTCATAGACCTTTCGGTGTACCCCCCCCGCCAACACGTTGGCGAATCTGTTGGTGGGGGGTGTCCGACATGCCGGACACCTTGTCGGACACCCGGCGGATACTTTGCCGGACGTTTTGTCGGGGGTTTTGAGTCGCGAATTTAGCGGCCAGCTCGCCGCCAGGCATCGTCGCGCGTGGGTTTGGCATGGGAGTTTCCCCCTCCCATGAGCCGACATCTTCAGCCCTGTAGACTGGCCTCAGCGGGAGTCGGCCAGAACGCGGGCCTTGCCTTCCCGCCCCCACAGAGGCGGACTGCCCTCGCGCTGCGCGCGCGCCAGCCTTTCGTAATCAGGGCCGAAGCGCGCCGGGTCTATCCCGGCCGCGCGCTTGAAGTCGGCCAGAGCCTGCCGCCGGGCCCCCAGCGTCTCCATCGCCATCGCGCGGTAAGCCAGCGCCCACTTCGAGCCCGGGTCGCTCTTCAGCGCAAGCGTCGCCTCCTTGATCGACTCCTCCACCTTCCCCGTCTTGAAGAAGGCCATCCCGCGCACCGTGCGCGCCAGCGCGTCGGACGGGTCGATCTCCAGCGCCGCGTCGGCTTCCGTCAGCGCCTGCTTGTAGTCCCCCTTGCCGGCGCTGCCCAGCGCCCGCTCGCCGTGGAACCGGCGAACGCGGCCTTGGTAGAGGTCCTTGTAGCCCTCTGGGTCGATCTCCGCGGCCTTCTTAAGGGCCTCGATTGCCAAATCGGAGCGTTTGCGGTCTTCCCACAGGACCCTTCCTCGGATCGCCAGGGCGTCCGCATCCTGAGGATTGCCCTCCAGGGCGCGATTGGCCCAGGCGAAGGCCTCCGCACGGCGTCCCATGGTCATCATCAGGCTTGCGCGCTGGGAGAGCGCCACAGGGGCCTCGCGGCTGAGCGTGACGGCCCGCAGGGAGTCCTCGTCGGCCTTCTTGAGGTTCCCCCCCATCCCGCGGGCCAGCACGCGCGCGTAATGGAGTTCGGCGGAGTCGTCATGCCGGCGGAGGGCGCCGGTCAAGACCTTCTCGGCCCGCGCGGGGTCGCCGCGGTCCAGAGAGCGGTAGCCCTCGGTGAGAGCCGCCTTGATCACGGGATCGACTTTCCTCCGCGACCTCGGGTCAAGAGAGTTCCGGTCCATCCCGACGCCCAACTCCTCGTCCTCCACCGTCTGACCCGGCAGCCATTGGTGCCCGAACAACCTGGCCCCGTCGGCCCGTGCCCGGCTGAATATGGCCCGAACCTTCTCCTCATGCAGGTGCAGCGTCCGGCGATCTTGGACCTCGCGCAGGTCGGGGTCGCGCGGGAACTGTTTCAGCGCGTCCTGGAACAGCCGCTCGGCCGCGGGCGCGTCCTTGCGGTCCAGGGCGGCCCGGATCGAGAGCTTGACGTTGACGAGCAAAGGCTCGGGCACAGGCTCGGATTCGGCCCCATCCGCGATTTTGCCTTCTCGCGCGAGATCGGCGTTGCCAAGTGGCGCTGGCTTCGCAGCGGGCTCGTCGTTTCGGCCAGAGGGAGGAAGGGACGGATCGCTCGAAGTTTCGGCGCCGAAGAAATCGCCTTTGGCCGGAACGTCTGGAGCCGCACTCTCCGCAGACAGGGCGAAATATGGGCAAACCGCTGCCGTTGCCAGTAAAGCGGTCAGGACGAGGGACACTCGGACGGCCATGCGGCAGTATAACCCCGCATCCGGCGATCCGCAAGTTCTATCGGGGCCGAAGGGCCTACCGAAAAGACAGGTCCAGAACACGACAATTTTACCCCCCCGGCCCAGGCGTTAATATCCCTGTCAGGATACAATGAAGAATCGGACCCTCTTCAGGAGAGCGCCTAATGACCAGAAGGACACTGCTGCTTATCGCCGGACTCGCGTTCGCGCCGCTCGCGGCCTCGGCTCAGGTTCGAGACGCCAATTCGATTTTACGCGGTCAAATCCAGGCCCTGAGGGCGGCAGGATTCTCAGGCATGACGGAAGTCCAGGTGCCTCAGGCCCCCGCGACCGCAAGAACCTTGTCGGTGTCGGCGCAAGTCGATGAGACCGCGGAGGCACTGGCGGCCCTGAGCCGCGCGGCGCAGACAAAGGTGAACCTGATCGACGAAACTCTGCGAGCCCTAGGATTCGACTTCAACGGCGGTGTATCTCTGGATAAAGGAATTCCGAGGCAGCCATTTCCTGGTGGAATCAGATTCTTTACGGTCACCACGGCCCGAGGAAATCCGGAAATCATCATCGAAGAGTTCGACAAAGCCAAACAGGAACTCCGGTCGTATCTGATCACCTCGGACGGGAACCTCGTGGCGGCGGCCATGACGCGGAAAGTCAACGGCAAGTTCCAGGCTGAAAAAATCACGATTTCTGAAGCCCAAACGGGCTGCCGGAACCTGCTCGAGTTCTGGACGCGCTACTACCGCGACAACCTCAAGAACGCCTGAAGATGCCTCGATGAGCGCCGGCAAACGGTCGCCGCGTAAGGCGACAGGAGGCCGCAACGAGAAGATCGCCAGGGAGATCGCGGCGCACAATCGGCGAGAGTTCGGTCAGCCAGGGGGCTCGCCGTACCCGGCGGCCAGAGTGCCGACGCCGTTCGGGCAGATGGCGGCCGACGGTCGCCTCCTTCGGAGGTTTTTGCTAGCATTAGAAGTCAACGAGGAATTGTCATGCCAAATCCTTCAGAAGAACCGCTTATGATGCCGCCGCCGGAGCCCAACGGTTTCGTCAGGACGCTCAACAGCATGGGCTATATGTCTGCTTCTCTGGACCCCTTTTCCCAAGCTTTCACCGAATTTGCCCCCAGGGCACCCGGGCCCTGCCTGGACATCGGTGCCGCCTACGGTGTCGCAAGCCTCGTCGCACTTCGAAACGGCGCTTCGGTCATTTCAAATGACATCGACGAAAGGCACCTGAAGATCCTGTCAGACCGCGCTCCAGCCTCAGACAGGAGCCGCCTCACGCTGGCGGTCGGAGACTTCCCCGACAAGCTCGACTTCCCTCAAGGCAGCTTGGGCGCCGTGCTAATATGCCGAGTAATGCATTTTTTCGACGGACCAAAGATCGAACGAGCGGCGGAGAAGGTTATGGGTTGGCTGGCTCCCGGAGGAAAGATCTTTGTCGTAAACGAAACCCCTTTTCTCCGGACCGCCCTGACCTTCTTCCCAACCTATGAAGCCCGACTGAAAGCCGGTGACCCATGGCCGGGAGTTGTCGAGAACGTCGGCGCCCACGACCCGAAGCGGGCAAATATCCTTCCCAGCCTCATGCACCTACTTGATGAAAAAACGTTGCGCCGTGTATTCTCCAAGGCTGGATTCGTCATTGAGCGCCTCGAAATGTTCCCGCGCCCGGACTTTGCTCCGGACATCCAGCTTGATGGACGAGAGAGTATAGGTTTAGTCGGAAGAAAGGGATGACCCTCGCGCCCGGCGAGGTGATTGGAGTCCGATCAACCTTTTTTCTAGCCGCGGTACTCAGCTGTCTGCCGTTGGCCGCGGCGGCAACCCCCGCGGTTGCGATTAAACCGATTGAAGCATCCCTGACGCTGGAACTCGCCCGCTCCGTCTATCCCGTCCGGAATGTCCAGGTCATCGTCGACCCGTCGAAGTCCTTATCGATCGAGGACATTCGGGAGCTTGAGGGAAGGAAAGCGGCAGGCTGGCACAGAGCAGAACGTTTGAATTTCGGCTACTCATCCGCCCGCTACTGGCTCAAGGTTCCGGTCTCCAACCTGTCTTCCGAGAGCGCCGAGTGGCTGCTGGAGTTCGGTTACCCTCTAATACAGGTGCTGCATGTCCACCAGTTCATCGGTGCCAGGCAGGTGGCCAGTTGGCAGACAGGCAAGCTGTCCCCATTCAACAGCCGCCCCATCGGCTACCGGAACTTTCTATTTAACTTCTCTGTCCCCAGGGGGACCCAAACCGACCTCTACCTCATGATAGAGAGCGTCGGGACGGTCCTCGCCCCCATGGCGGTCTACACGCCGCTCGAGTTCTTGTCCCATAGCGTGAAGAAGACCACGGCTATCGGCATATACTGCGGCATCATCTTGGCGATGGTCCTGTATAACTTTTTCCTGTTCGTCACGATTCGCGACCACAACTACCTTTTCTACATTGCTTACGCTCTGACGTTCTGCCTCCTCATGACGTCGCTGAACGGTATGACCTATCAATATCTCTGGCCCGACCGGGTCCAGTGGAATAAAGTCAGCGTCCCGGTCTTGGCGGGAGGCTGCTACCTCTTCCTAGCCCTTTTTACGAAGTCGTTCCTGGAAACCAAGCGGCTCGTTCCCAGAATGGACTGGGGGCTGGACGCTGTCGTCGCAGGTGCCGTATTCCTAATCATTGGCGGGTTGTTCCGTTACGGCCTTTTCGTCAACCGGTTCACGAGCCTTTTCATCTCAGCGGTACCTCTGATCGTGCTGCCCATCTCCTTGCGATGCGTGCAATTGGGCTCACGCGTGGCCGCGTACTATTTCATCGCCTTCGGGTTCTTCTTCATCGGATCTGGAACCCGCGCGGCGAGGGATTTGTCCTGGCTGCCGCAGAACTTTGTCACTGAGAACGGCCCATATCTGGGCTCCGCCGCCGAGATGATCCTGCTCTCCCTCGGCCTGGCCGTTCGCATCAAGCTCCTCAAGGAAGATAAGCTGAAGTCCGAACTACAGGCTGTGGAGGCCGAACGACAACTCGCAGAGAGCAGGAAAATCCTCGAAAACCAGTCGGCCGTCTCGACCTTGGCCTCCCAGGTCGCACATGACATCCGCTCGCCGCTGGCGGCCCTGGACTCGGTCATTAAGGACGTGTCGCATCTCCCGGAGGATAAGCGGATCATCATCCGCAGCGCGGTCAGCCGCATCCACGACATCGCCAATGACCTGATTGGCCAGAACCGGGAACTCAGAGTCGCAACCGCGAAAGACGTGGACGCTGCGACCATGGCTACTTCCGAGCCACGGACCAGAGAGTTGCTTTCCAGTCATATCGCCCCCCTTATCACCGAGAAACGCATGCAGTTCCGCTCCAAGATAGGCATTGTGATTGAGGCTAGACTCGACGCCGCTTCCTACGGACTTTTTGCCGATATCCAGCCTACGGAGTTCAAGCGGCTCGTGTCGAATCTGGTCAATAACGCCGTGGAAGCCCTGGGCGATACGGGCACGGTCACGGTACGTTTGGCTGCGGAGGCGGAGCGGTTCCGACTTGTGGTTCAAGACACTGGCAAAGGCATCCCGCCCGCAATTCTGGCCAAGCTCGGCCAGCGAGGAGAGACCCACGGCAAGGCGGGCGGCTCGGGCCTCGGCCTCTATCATGCCCGCACAGCTGTCGAGTCCTGGGGCGGAACCCTGGAGCTTCAGTCCGAAGTGGGTCGTGGGACGACGGCAGTCCTGAATCTTCCCAAAGCTCGTCCGCCTGAGTGGTTCGTCTCCGTTCTGGAACTTGACGCGCAGCGGCCCGTAGTCGTACTCGATGACGACACGAGCATCCACCAAGTCTGGCAGGGGCGCTTCGACTCCTTGTGCCCGATGGGCCCGGCTCTTAAGGTCCTGCACTTCTCGACGCCCGCCGAGCTGCGCGATTGGGTGAAGGCCGATGCGGCGCGGGCGCGGGACGCGGTCTACCTGATGGACTATGAGTTGTTAGGCCACAAGGACACCGGCCTGACGCTGATCGCGGAGTTGGGACTCGGGGAGTGGTCGATCCTGGTTACAAGCCGCTTTGAAGAGAATGCTATCCTCGAAGAGTGTCTGCGGCTAAAAGCCCGCATGATCCCAAAAGGCCTGGCGGGTTTCGTTCCCATCCAGGTCCAGAGGGAAACTGGTGCGGGCGAGTGTGGCCCGGTCGGGGAGAGCGAGCGGCTCGACGCGGTACTCATCGACGACGATGCGCTGACGCGGATGAACTGGAAGATGGCGGCCACGCAGGTGGGAAAGTCCTTCAAGGCATACGCGGACGCGGCGTCCTTCCTGGCTGATCTGGACGCGGATGCTATTTCCACGGATACGCCCATCTACATCGACTCGAACCTGTCCGACGGGGTCAAGGGCGAAGACGTGGCCAGGGAAATCAGACGCCGTGGTTTTCTTGAGATTCGACTGGCGACGGGCCATGCTCCCTCAACGTTTCCCGCCATGCCGCACATCCGTGAGATCGTCGGGAAAACGCCTCCGTGGGATGCGGCGTAAAATGGTCGCATCCCGTCAATGAGGAGATGCGCCTTTCCGGGCCGGTTCAGAGTTCCGCGACGACCTTCTCGAACGATGGCATGTCCTTGACCTGTCATAAATGGCTCCTTCTTGAGTTCTTGACGAACGCCTCCTGAGCCGCCTTCTGGCCGCAGTTTCTCAGGCATGATTTTTCTCAATCATCCTGGCCGATAAAATCCAGGTTTCGGACGCTCAGGCGGGTTGCCAGGAACTGCTAGGGTTCTGGACGAACTACTGCCGTGAGAAGCTAAAGAACCCCTGACAGCTTGGCCTCGGTAAGTGCGGTCATAAACCCATCTCTGCCCAATGTTCTCGTCGATATCGCTCTGCCGCGCCCGACGCGTCGGCTGGCATCAAAATTGATCGCTCTTGGGCATGCCCCCGAAACATGCCCCGCTCCGCCCAGTGCTTATCGTCGAAGACGACGCCTTGATGCGCGTCGTTTATAAAAGGCTTTTCCAGGACCACGCACCTGAACTCGCCTTCCATCTAGAAGCGCGCGCCGAGGACGCATTGAAGTATCTACGCGAAAACGGCGCTGACGCGGCAATCTTGGACTGGGACCTGCCCGGAATCAGCGGACTGGACCTACTCAAGACCCTCCGGGACGATTCCGTCGGCAGATACGTTCGAATCATCGTGGTCAGCGGCCGAACCGGTGTCGAGGACCAGATACTGGCGCTGGAAAGCGGTGCCGACGACTACCTGTCGAAGCCGTTCGATGTCCAGGTACTCATCGCGCGCCTGCGGAGTCTTTTGCGGCGCTGGGAGTGAAGGCTCCTTGCCCGCCAGTCAGGCGGCCCGGCGTCCGTGTCCACCCAGGCCGAGTTCCTTGCGGTACTGGGCGATGGAGCGGCGGGAGAGCGCGACTCCGTGAAGCTTCACCATTTTCTCGCGCAGGCGCTCGTCGCTAAGCCCCGGATCGCCGAGGGCGAGTTCCTGGAAGCGTCCCAGCATCATCGCCTTGCGGCTGGGGACGAAAACGCTCAGCGGCGCCTCCAATCCCCACGGCAGTTCCACCGACTTGTTGGAGATCAGGCGGTTGAGCACGCTGGGCGAGACGTCGAGCCGGTCGGAAAGGTCCTTCTGCGTGAGTGAACGGCGCTTCTCTGGATCGCCGCTGACGAGGAAGCCGGCCTGAGTCTCGAGGAAGGCTTCGAGGACCCGGTAGAGCGTCGTCTTGCGCCGGTCTAGGAAATCAAGCTCACGCAGGAGCGCGTCGGCCTTGTGCGCCTCTTTCGGAGGCAGGCCGCGGAGCAGCTCCTCGCGGCGGCGTTCGTCGACGCCGTAGCGCTTGCTCCAGATCTCGCGGTGGAAGAAGCTTAGGATCGGCTTGCCGTCCTCGACCGAGATCCCGGCCACGGCGCTGAAGACCTTCGCGGGGGCGCTTTGCGCGGGGCCTTCGAATTCCGACTGGATGTAGACCCGATCGACGAACTCCCTGAGTCGGGTTGCTTCCTTGAGAGAGACGTCGCAGGCTTGGGAGCGTTCCGCGTCGGAGCGTGCCTCGTCATTGAGGAAGAACTCCTCGAAGCGCTCCTGACCGACGCGCTGGATGAGCCGGACGATGTCGCCTTGGCCGTCGATCAGGTCGCCCAGGCCTTCGCTCGACGTCTTGACGCCCCAGCCGCCGAAGCGCCGCGCGGCGAAGCGTGCCTCCGAGAAGGGAGAAAACGACACCACTCCGGCCGCGCGCAGGCGCTCGAAGAGCGGGTCGGCCTCAAGCTCCCGCACGCGGTCCGACACCTCCCGCTCAGGCATCTCGAGCAGGCGCGCCAGCTTCATCTGGCCGTGGATGGAGGTCGAGCCTTTCGCGCTGAATCCCAGTCTCATCGCGCGGTGAGTTCCTCCTCGTAGTCTTTGATGGAATCGGCCAGGCCGAGCGCTTGCCGTGTCATGAGGTCGAGGAGTTCCTTCGCCTCGGCGGCTGGCATGCCGCGCAGGAGTGCCGCGGCGTCCTTGAGGCTGGCGCACTTGGAGTTCACGTCGTGGATCAGCGTGTCGAGGGTCATCAGCTGATCTCCGGGCGCTTGAGCGAGGCGTACAGCAGCCGCGTCGAGATCTTGAGGTCGGCGAGGACCTTGGTCTTCTTGCCGTTGTTCTCGTCGAGGCAGCGGCGGACGATCTCGTCGGTCATGCGGTCGACGGACGCATCGAGGCCGTTCTTGAGAGCGAAGCGGTACTGTTCCTCGCTCGCGAACGCGCCGCCGCCATCCGAGGCGACGGCGTCGGCCAGCAATCGCGCGACCGCCTCCGGTGTGACGCTTCCTTCATGGCCGGCCACCAGCAGGTCGACGAACTTCTTGAGTTCGCGCACGTTGCCCGGCCAGGCGTGGCGGCTGAGGCGTTCCTTGGCCGCCGCGGTGAAGTTCAGGCGCTTTCCTCCGCGGGTGAAGAAGGACAGCAGAGGGAATACGTCGCATTTCCTTTGAGCCAGAGGCGCCAACTGGACCGTCAGGCCGTGGATGCGCTGGAAGAAGTCGAAGCGGAGCTTGCCCGCCTTGATGAGGCCTTGCAGATCCTCTAATGTGGCGCTGATGATCCGGAACTGCGATTTCTCCGGCTTGTCGGAGCCGAGCGGATAAAATGATTTCTCCTCTATGGCTTTGAGGAGCTTGGTCTGCATCTTGAGGCTCATGGAGCCGATCTCGTCGAGGAACAGCGTCCCGTGGTCTGCCGCCAGGAGCTTGCCCTTGCGGCTGTCGCCGGCTCCGGTGAAAGCACCCTTGCGGTAGCCGAAGAGTTCGGCTTCCAAGAGATCCTCGGTGTAGGCAGAGCAGTTGATGGCGACGAATTCTCCCGTGCGTCCGGAGTGGTCGTGGATGATCTTCGCCAGGCTCGTCTTGCCGGTACCGGAGGGTCCGAGGATGATGATGGGCAGGTCCGAAGAGGCGTACTTGAGCGCGTCCGTGATGACCGCGCGCGTGGCGGGGTCCTCGGTGACGAAGCGCTGCGTGAAGAGGTCCGAGCCGGATTTCTCCCGGCGCCCCATGAACCGGTCGAGGATGTGGCCGACGTTGGCCTCCTCGTTGCCCTTCGCGTAGAAGTCGTTGCAGCCCAGCGCGTAGGCGCGCTCGACGAACTTCTCGGAGTCGTGGCCGGACATGACCACGGCGTAGGTCCCCTGGGAGACGGCCAGGGGAATCATCTCCAGGCCCGAGGCTTCTTCTCCGTCGCCCAGTTCCAGGTCGATGAAACAGAGGTCGTGGCGTCCGGTCTCGAGCTTGGCCTTTGCGGAGGCTTTGTCGGCGGCGAAATCGACGGAGTGCTTCCCGAGCTGTTTTTCCATCACCTTGCGGGCGAGGGGGTCGTCTTCGATGACGAGGATCGAGAGTTTGGGCATGGGGCATTGTAGCAATGCCCCATGCCCATTCTCATATGAAAATGCCGCGTTACGCCGGACGCGTCGTGCCGGGCGTCGGCGTCGTCGGTGTCGGCGTCGTGGGCGTCGGCGTTGTGGGCGGTGGTGTGGGTCTGGTCGGCGTTGTCGGCCTGCCGGGGACGCTCGGGCAGTTCCCGCCCCCGTCAAAACATGGGTCGTAGGCCGCGGGTATGAATCCGCGTCGTGGTCGGAAGGCCTTCGTGTCCTTGCGCGCCGGGGTTGCGGCCCTCGTCGACACCGGTGCCGCGGGCGCATTCTTCCCGCCGAGGCCTTCGAACAGGCTGTCCAAAGCGGCTTGTCCGGTGGCCATGTTTCCTTCGGAGACGGCTTTGAGCACATCCGCCGTCTTCTCTTGGGCGAGCGTAAAGGACTTGGGAAGTTCGGCTTGCCCCTGGCGGGCATCCTTCTCTTCCTTATCGTTCTTTATGGGCGTCTCTGGGACGCATATCCAGCCCCTGGTATCGATGGCCAGGATGTATCCCCGGGGGCAAGGCGGCGTGGGCGGCGGGGGCATGAGCGAGAGCGCATGCGCTCCTGAGATCGGCATCAACAGACTGAACATCAGCATCCAGCTTCCATAGTTCTTCTTCACTTGGCGGCCTCCTGCATTCTTGTTGTGGAGCGTCGTCTGATTCTGCGCTTAACCGATCAATTTCTATGCCAGCTCCACGATCAAAGCAGCGGCCTCCTGGCTGCAAGTAATATGCATTACGAGAATATTAATCTCAAATGAAAACATGGGGTGTGGTATTCCCCCCTGGCAACCGCAGTTTGATCGCGATGCGCGCCTGGCACAAATATTGATTGGTCGACATATGCCGGACAGCATGCATCCCAAATATATCGAGGAGTGAAATGTTCCAGCCCAACACGCGGACGGTCGGCGGACTGATTTTGGGAGCCATCATTCTGGCGTGCTCCAATTCCTTGGCACAAGTCTCGGACCGTGATGAGGAGACGCCGGTTTCGCGGTCATATGAAGAAGTCCGCGTCTTGGCGCGCTCGATACCGGCACAAAGGTCCATTCCTTCTTTGGAGCGATTGCGCGCGTCCGTCGGTCTGGTGAGCAATGGTTCGGACTGGGTCGATCCTACGCGCGGCAGATCGGGGGCGAAGTTCCTGACCGTCTCATATCCAGTGGCGATGGACATGACTCCATCGTTGACGCCTTCGCTCAACCCTTCGCTCACTCCTTCGGCGCCCGTCGCGCGCGAGACTCCTCGGGCGGCACCGGTGGCGGCTGTGCCTCGAACGGCGCCGGTGGCGGCCGTTCCCGTCGAGGGTGGGCGCTCAACGCGGCCGTCGTCGGGTTCTGAAGATCCGGACCTGTCGCCGTGCCAGGATTTGAGGAACAAGGCCCGGCGGCTGAGAGAAGCCGCATCGCAGTGTGACAGCGACGTGAGCAACGGCGTGCCCTATTGCAACGTGTCGGTCACTTTCACGAGTCCCCGCATCCCGGATTCGCTTCAGCCGAGAAGCGCGGAGTCCTACGCCGACAGGTTCGATGCAGTCGCTGAGGGAGGCTCGGAACAGGCCTGCTCCGATTATGGTGGAGAAGGGCGGATTCCGACTGTGACGGAACATTCGCGAGGATATGCGTGGAGGTCCCGTCCCTACGCGGCGGGCAGTCGGAAGAGATGCATGGATTCTTACTTGAGAGATAATTACAACGATTTCGTTGCCGACACACTGGTGCCTTACTTCAGCGCCGGATCCATCGCTTCGCGACGATATTGGAAATCTGTCTTGGAAACGACGGTCGTAAAGGGTAGCATCATGGGTGCCCTGGGGGTTGGCCACGCCTATTATTCAGCCAAGGAGTACGAGGCCCTGGGAAAATCATTGAACGAATGGGGTTGGACCGGCATATTAGGCCGCGGGGCTGCGGTCGTCGGCGCTGCGAATACGGCGGCGAACATCGCGACAGCGCAGGCATTCTTGGAATGGGTCGCCGGTACTGTCGTCGCCGGCGGCGGAGCGTTCGCAACGACAGCGCATCTCAAGGCATATGATGCGTGTGCATCGGAGGCGCCCTAGATGATGCAGAAACTTTTCGACATCCATCCGCTCCTGGGGGTTGCCGCGAGTGCCGTGCTCGTGGGGCTCGTCGGCTGCTTCGAATTCTATGTCCTGCGAAATCGCAGAGCGGCCTACGTGACCTGGGGCTTCGTAGGGTTCTGCCTGGCGACGGCCGTCATCCTGCATCTGCTCGGTCTGTGGCTGTCATGAAAGAACGTCTTTGGCGCGGGTTTGTCGCCGGTTGGTCGGCTCATATGGCGTTGTTCGGCATCACCACCCATGCCGGTCTTATGCCGATCATCCTCCAGGCGTTCGTCGCGTGCGTCCCGGCCGGGGTTTTTGCGCTCGCGACGGAGTTCACCGGCTGGCCGCTGCGCGCGACGCGGCTAAAAGCGGCGTGGGAGCGTATCGGCAACTGGACGCTTGCGTTGGCAGCGGTCGGATTCGCGCTGATCGTCTTCTCGGGCCCGCTTGGCCTGAACCATGTCGCGTCGGGCGACCCCGGCGAGCGGTCCCGCGCGGCGATGTCGCTGCCGTGGAGCATGGCCGCATACTTCCTGTGCGTCTTCCCGTTCGTCAATCGTCCCGGGAAGCGGACCGGGCGGCGTCCCGGCATGATATAGGCCTTATGGCCCAGGACTCAGCAGGTCTTGGGGCGCTGGTGTGCGTCTCGCGCGCCAGGTACAATTTTTGCAGTCGCTCTGAAAATGAAGGAATCCGCAAGGTAATCGGGCGAGTATTGTATACTCGAGATGACGGTGGAGACAAAACATCATGACTACTGATTCTAAGAGTTCAGTTCAGACGACCGAGAAGATCGAGGCGACGATCAACGCCTTGATTTTCGCCGATCAGGATGGGGGCGGCGAAGATCATTAAAGCAGCAGCATATTTGCGTTCGTATGATTCGTGATGTTGCTGCTCTGCACCTTTTCGGGGATACCGAAGAAATTTAATCAGCTCATCCCCGACAATGGTTTAGCGCAGCTTGCTGGCTACATTCAGCAGCATAAGCACGCAGTCCGGATTCTGGACCTCAATTCCCCCCGCCACCTCCAATCCTTCCAGCCGTTTGGAAATGCTTCCCGCCTAGTCGCGGAGAAGTACTCTCAGGCCCGCACTCCGGAGGAACGGCGCTTATTCAGCAGCTACCAACGCGCCCTCGTGAGCGAGTTGCGGGATGATTATCACAAGAGCCTCGTTGAGGTGATCGAGAGAGCGCTGGATGAATCCCAGGCCAGCATCCTCGGAATAAAACTTTGGCCTGGGGAAGGGGCGTCCTTTTGGCGGGACCATCTCAAGGGAATCAAAGCCAGGAGAAAGAATCTCAAAGTCGTCTTTGGTGGGCCGCTTATTGAGATCGTTCGGGAGCGCATATTCGACTTCTTCCCTGAGGTTGACGTCGCAGTGGTCGGCCCGGGGAAAAGCCTCTCCTCGACCTGTGTAGCATGGACCCCCACAAGGCTCATTCCGGCCGTCCGACTCTTGTGGAGGGAACGGCCCAGAACCTTGATGACATCACGCCAGCTTACGGCGAACCGACGTATATGGGGTTCGACGAATTCCCCCGCATACTGGTTTCGAGCCATTATGAGAGCTGCCCTCAGCAGTGTTTTTTCTGCCACCACTCCACGACGCACCTCGGGGATCGACAAAGAACCGCCGAGGAAGTCCATTCATCGTTGAAGCGACTTGCAGAGAGAAGCAGGACAAAGTATTTTCGACTCGCGGGATCCAACCCCTCATATCAGTTCCTACGTGAATTTTGCGATATCAATCGGACGCTGAAAGTATCCAGCTTCTGCAGCTTCAAGTACTTACAGGATAGAGACCTTGGGTTTCTTCAGCATGGCGGGATCGTATCGCTATTCTTTGGCGCTGAGTCATTCGCTGAAGAGGACCACTCCCGCGCGCTCAACAAGCATTATAATGTCGACTCGGCCGGGAAGACGATCTCGGCCCTGTCTGACATGGGGATATTCTCCCACGTGAATTTCATCCATCCGGTTCCCCTGGCCACCCGCTCAAGCGAAGAGAAGACGCTCTCACGAATTCGCGAGTTGCTATCAGGCAAGCGATGCTCCGTGCTCTTCAGCGTCCCCAAGATGACTCCGAACACGGTATGGTGGGACACGCCGAAGAGATTTAACGTCGTGCTGGATCGCGAGACGTTTCTGCATTATTTTGTATTCCACAGATTTGCATCCGATGGGGCTGTTGATGGGTATACGATCAATGGGAAAACGCTTCCCCAAATCCAGGGAGAGCTCTTCACCTTGTCTGAAGTTATGAGAGAGATGGGCATCCCCGCCGGCATCAACAATGAAGACGCGCTCGCTGCCCATGCGATGCACATTGCACCAAAAGAATTTTTCTTAGATACAAGAAGCGCGCTCTATTTCTTCGACTACGCTAAAATTGCAAGACTGGTCGCGGACGTGAACCGCGCCATCGATGCGGATTACCATGGAACAGCCAAGTAAAAGACGGTCGACCGTAATCGGATTCCTCGCCGCAATAACATTTGGATATATTGGAGACAATCTTTTCCTCTTAGGATTTCCGCTCTATATCGCGCAGAAGACGGGATCCATCCTTCATTCCTCCATCTATCTTGTGCTGGTCAGCGTCGCGATCGTGATCGTCAGGCCTCTGGAACCCAAGGTCACCCGGCGCTATCACCCGCTATTGCTGGTTTCGACCGTAGAGTTCCTGATGTGCATCGTAGAAGTCGTGCTTGCCGTTCTGGTCAGCAGGGGATTCGATCACTACTGCGCCTTCGCCGTATTTTTCCTTTTGGCGGTCATTTACAATTTTTCCGTACCCTCGAAGCGTTTTGTTATTTATAAGTATTTCTTCCCGGAAGAGGAGCGACAGCACCTGTCAATCCTGCAGGGCGCTCTGGAACAGATAATCACGATTCCCGCGCTGTTCCTCGTCGGAGTTATTCTCCAGTATTCGGGCTTCGCCACGATCGCCTTGATTGATGCAGCGTCGTTCTTCATCTTCGGCAGTTATTTGCTCATTCAGTACGGCAAATACAAGCATCTGAGGCTTGAGGAACCCCAGAATACGGATGTGCGGCCGATTCCCTCGATGCACGTGTTCCTGCTGATTCTCGCATTCACGCTTGTTATGCCGCTCCTGGCCTTGGTCAATCGCCTCGGCAACGCTATTACGTGGTCGGTTACAGGCGGGAGCATTCTCCGAAGCACCTTCGTTTTTGCCGCGGCATATTCCGCCGGAATCCTCACGGCCGTTCTCACCCGGGCCAATCCCCTTTGGTCGCCGAAGCGGGAGCAATCCGGATACGAGATCCTCATCGTTCTTGGAGCAATCGTCGCGCTGGTGTCGGCAGGAGCATTCCCCTTCACGAAACTTCCGTTGCTGGTGCTGATCTATTTATTCGGGATACTCAATTCCATTCACATGCACTATGTCCGGGAAGTCAGTTCATTCCTGAGCCGTTACAACATCAGGGTCACGGATTTCATCATCCGGATGAATTTCACTGCGCGGTGGTCATTGCTGATTTTCATCCCACTGTGCTCGTGGCTGATCGATTTAAAACAACCGCGAACCGTGCTGCTGGTATTCACGGCATTGCTCACGACCGCGTATATCTTGCTGCACAAAAAGAAGAACGAGGTGTTCCGACATGAGGATTGAGCGATCTCGTCGGAGATTGGCTTTGGCCGCAGTCCTCTTGTGCGGCCTTGCCCCTGCCGTGATGGCGGCGGGCGACGGTGATGCGATCAACTATGGCCTTATTTCGAGGCTCGACACACTGGACCCAGTCCTTACGCGAGAACCGCACCAAGGGATCGTCCTCAATCATGTTTGTGGGAAGCTGTTCGAGGTCTCATCGACACTCGAACTGGCCCCTGATCTGGTTCGCTCGTTTTCTCTTGACGCAAGCAGGACACGCTATACGCTGGTACTGGACACCGCCCGGACGTTTCAGGACGGAACCCGGGTCACTCCTGAGGACGTTGTTTTTACCCTTTTTCGAGCATACCATTCATCCAACGCATTGGCACGCGACCTCCTTTCTCATGTCCAGGGGATCGGGAATTGCTCCGCGACGAAGGATTGCATGCCCGAGGGAATCTCGATCCATGGAGAGGAACTGACACTCCGGATCGAGAAACCGGACCCCGAGTTCATCGCCCGCTTCACTCATCAGAATTTCTGCATCCTCTCTAAGCGCAAACCTTTCCTCGAGATAGGCGAGATTCCGATACCGAACTCTCCGGGACGCTACCGCGTTCTAGACAGCACTACAGAGAGCCTGACCATTCAGCATCGCTCAGATGCTCGAAGGCCGCTCCTCAGATTTAAGTACGTGCCGCCGGACCGCGCAGTCGACGCGTTCAATCAGGGGATCGTCGATGATTTAACTTTCTACATCCTCACGCCCGAGGAAATTCGGAGGATTACGCGTCCGTATCCCGTCCAGTAGAATTGAGACGTTCTTTGGCCGTTTGATCTGTTGACATCTCTCCCTGAGAATGGCGTTAGACTACAGGAGGAGAGATGAAGACG
>Ga0154727_1040_pt6 | contig 20697 bp, 26 predicted proteins | sample Rifle2008BG16ft_FD_105735 | JGI IMG/M metagenome (GOLD analysis project Ga0154727, IMG submission 105735) | Elusimicrobia bacterium RBG_16_66_12 | reverse complement strand
GCGAGGGGCGTCGAGTCTGGCTCGCATGGTCCCAGACGGGCGGGCTCTGGCGCTGGTCGGGCATCCTGGTCCTGGCGGGCGCGGCGGCGGGCGTGCGAAGGCTCAAGATCTCGCCGCAGAAGAAAGCCGAGGGGCGCAATCTCAACTGGAATCGCTAGAAGGGTCCCGCGATCATATGACCAAGACCTTCCGGAAGCTCTCCGTCATCATCCCCGCCTATAACGAGGAGCGCTCGCTGGCCGGGGTGGTCGAGCGCGTCGGGCGGGCCGACACCGCGGGTCTCGAACTCGAGGTCGTCGTCGTCGACGACGGCTCTCGGGACGGCACCGCGGCCGTCCTGAAGGCGATCCCGGACGTCAAGGCGGTGTTCCGCGAGCGCAACGGCGGCAAGGGCGCGGCGCTCAAGTCCGGCTTCGCCGTGGCATCGGGAGACATCTTCCTCATCCAGGACGCGGACCTGGAGTACGACCCGGGCGACTACGCCGCGGTGCTCAAGCCCATCCTCGAGGGGCGCGCCGACGCGGTCCTCGGCTCGCGTTTCGTCCACGAACGGCCGCAGTTCTTCTTCGGCGAATCCCGCTCCCCCTTTTTCACCCACTACATCGGCAACATCACCATCACGGGGCTGACCAACATCCTCTACGGCCAGTCCTTCACGGATTACGAGGGCTGTTACAAGGCCTTCACGAAGGAGGCTGTGGGCTCGGTGAGGGTCGCGGCGGACGGCTTCGAGTTCGACAACGAGCTCGTCTGCCTTCTGCTGCGCCGCGGCGCGCGCTTCTGCGAGGTGCCTATCCGCTACTCGCCGCGCAGCTACGAGGACGGCAAGAAGATCACCTGGAAGGACGGCCTGCGCATCCTGTTCACGATCCTGCGCTGTCGTCTCTTCGGATGAGGACCCCGGCGGCCAGCGTCGCCAGCAGCGGAATCATGGGGATCCTGAAGCGGTAGTAGGCGAAGCTCCAACTGGAGAGCGCGAACAGGTAGGCGGCGGGCAGCAGGAAGAAGACCGCTCCGGAAGACTTCTGAGCGCTCCAGAGCCGGAAAGCCCCGATTGCTGCGCCGGCGTAGGTCGCGGCCAGCAGCGCGGCCGTCAGCGCCAGCGCCAGCCACAGCGAGGGATGCCGCCGCAGGTGCGCGAACGTGCCCGCTCCCGCCAGGCGGTGGGCGTCGGTGACCGGCGCGTCCGGCTTCGACTCTCCCGGCCACCAGACGGACGCGATCTGGTCGGTGCCCGGGGCGAGCATCATCTTGAGCGCCGCCATCGCGTGCAGTCTCAGCAGCGTCCCGGGGTGCGCGACGAAGATGGGCCGGGCCAGCGCGCGCAGGCGCCGGGAGGAGTCGAAGGGCCCCTCGCCGGGCGGCGCGGCTGCCGCGTCCTCGCCCTCGAGGCGTCTTCTCGTCTCAGAGAAGGGCTTGCCCTCAACGGCGGCCAGAACCGCGCCGCCTTCCCAGTAGTAGAGGTTCATCCCGGACATGGAGCTGATCTCGAAGGAGCCGAAGACGGCGGCGTTGCGCGCGCACCAGAGGCCGACGGGAAGGGCCGCCGAGAGCGCGAAGGCGAGCGCCCAGGCCCACCGGCGCGGCCCCCAGAAGGCCAGGAGTCCGAGCGACCAGGGAACCCACAGATAGACCGCGACGGGGCGCGTGAGCGCCGAGGCTCCGAGGAGGGCTCCGGCCAGGGCGGCGCTCCTCCAGCCGGCCGCGCGAAGGAGCATCCAGGCGCACGCGACGAGCAGGAACACGAAGAGGGGTTCGCTCGCGAGGAGAGGGGCGTGCGCCGCGGCCATGGGGTCGAGCGCGTAAAGCAGGCCCGCGGTCCAGGCCAGCGGATGGGGCACGAGGAGCATGGCCGCGTCGGCGGTCAGCGCGGCGGTCCCGGCATCGAGCAGGCACTGGGTCAGGCCCGGCGCGCGCGGGCTCGCGGTGAAGGCCCGGTGGAGAGCCAGCAGCGCGGGGTAGCCGGGCGTGCGCAGCGGGTCGGGCTTCCCATCGACGCCGAGGAAGCTCCCTTCCCGGACCAGCGAGTCGGCCGGCGCGGTGTAGGTCGGCGTGTCGGCGATGGCCGCGGCTTCGGGGAGCGCTGCGAGCCGGGCCCAGAAGGCCAGCCTCAGTCCGAAGGCGGCGGCCGCCACGACGAGCAGGGCCCGAGCGCGGGTGAAAGGTCTCATGCGCACCGATTATAGAACATCACGCGGCGGGAGCCGTCCGCCTCCGGGCGGGCGTTACGGGGCCTTCAGCTTTTCGAGGCCGGCCTTGCAGTCCTGCTCGGTGGCGCTGCCGCGCGGGGACTGCTTGGCGCAGCGCGTCTAGATCATGGCAGGAGATGCGCCGAGGCGCGGACGCCTGCGATCAGCGGCTCGGGGGGGATGCCGAAGAAGAGCACGCCCGCGACGGCCACCGCGATGGCGCCGTAGACGTGCGGCCCCACGCGCAGGCCGGCGGGCTCGCCTCGCGTGCCGCGGAAGAACATGCGGTGGACGATCCGGAAGTAAAAGTAGACCGAGGCGACCGAGTTGACCACGCCGACGACGGCCAGCCACCAGCGGCCCGCCTCGACGGCGGAGGCGAAAATGTACAGCTTCCCCATGAAGCCCGCCAACGGCGGGATGCCGGCCAGCGAGAGCAGGAAGAAGGTCATGGTCAGCGCCAGGCCCAGCGAGCGCTTGGAGAGGCCGTCGAAGGCGTCGAGGCCGTAGCCCCCCTCCTCGCCGACGGCCTGGATCACGGCGAAGGCCCCGATGTTCATCGCGACATAAACGAAGGCGTACATCATCACGCCTTCGAGGCCCAGCGGCGTGCCCACCGCGAGGCCGATGAGCAGGTAGCCGGCCTGCGCGATCGAGGAATAGGCGAGCAGGCGCTTGGCGTCGTCCTGGAAGAAGGCCGTGAAGTTCCCGACCGTCATGGTCAGGCTGGCGATCAGCGCCACGAGGGCCTGCAGTTCGTACTGCGCGGAGGGGAACACGGTCCCATACACGCGCATCAAGACGGCGAAGGTCGCGAGTTTGGGCGCCACGGAGAGGAAGGTCGTGACCGGGGTCGGCGCGCCTTCGTACGCGTCCGGCACCCAGAAGTGCATCGGCGCCAGCGAGGCCTTGAAGCCGAAGCCGAGGAAGATGAGGATGAGGGCCAGGATCAGCATCGGCCCGGGCGCGGCCAGGCCGGCCGCGAGCTTTGTCGTGCCGGCGGCTCCGTAGTACAGAGAGATCCCGAAGACCATGATGGCCGAGGAGAACGCGCCGAAGAGGAAGTATTTCATCGCGCCCTCGTTCGACTTCGGATTCGAGCGCTCGAAGCCGGCGAGGATGAACGAGGAGATCGAGACCAGCTCGAGCGACACGAAGACGAGCAGGAGGTCGCTGGCCGAGACCAAGAGCATCAGCCCCGCCGTCGAGAAGAGCATCAGCGCTCCGAAGGTTCCCGCATGGCGCGCGGGCAGGGCCTTGTAGTCCAGGCTCAGGAGCAGGCAGAGGACGGCCGCCAGCAGGGTCGTCATCTTGAAGAACTGGCTGAAGGAGTCCGCGACCCACAAGGAGCCCATGCCCATCGTCGCGGGTTTGCCGAGGCCCAGGACGATGGCCGTGAGAACGCCGGCGGCGGAGACCCAGGCGAGGTGATACAGCCACCGCGAGCGCGACGGGGGCAGGACCATGTCCGCGAGCATCACCGCCAAGGCGAGGCCCGCCAGGACCAGGTCCGGCGTCAGGAGTCCGAGGTTCAGCATCTCACTTCCCCAGCATGTGCTCGATGGTCTTGTTCATCAGGTCCAACGGCCACTTCGGGGCGATGCCGAACCAGACGGTGACGACGGCCAGGGGCATGACCGAGATGAGCTCGCGCGCGGTCATGTCCTCCATCCCCGCCCACTTCTCGTTGAAGGCGCCGAGGAAGACCTTCTGCATCATGCGTAAAAAGAAGGCCGCGGTGGCGATGATGCCCACCACCGAGATCGCGGTCGGCCACGGCCAAGCGGAGAAGGCGCCGAGGAAGCACATGAACTCGCTGATGAAGCCCGCCAGGCCGGGCAGGCCCAGCGAGGCGAAACAGGTCATCGCCATCAGCCCCGAGTAGACCGGCAGCTTCAGGGCCAGGCCGCCGAAGGCGGAGACGTCCCGGGTGTGGGCGCGGTCGTAGATCACGCCCACGAGGAGGAACAAGGCCCCGGTGATGATGCCGTGGTTGACCATCTGGAACGCGGCGCCGGAGAAGCCGGTGGCGCTCATCCCAGCGATGCCGAGCAGGCAGTAGCCCATGTGGTTGACCGAGGAGTAGGCCACCATCTTCTTCATGTCCGTCTGCGCCATCGCGCAGAGCGCGCCGTAGACGATGTTGATGACGGCGATCACGATCAGGGCGGGCAGGAACCAGGCGAAGCCGAGCGGCGTGATGCCGTAGGCGATGCGCAGCAGGCCGTAGACGCCCATCTTGAGCAGGACCGCGGCCAGGATGACCGAGATCGGCGTGGGCGCTTCGACGTGGGCCAGGGGCAGCCAGGTGTGGAACGGGAAGGCCGGGATCTTGATGGCCATGCCGAAGTAGAGCCCGAGGAAGGCCAGGATCTGGAAGCGCGGGTCGAACAGGCTCTGCACCCCGGGCTTCATCAGTTCGAGCATGTCGAAGGTGTGAGGCGCGGACTTGAAGTACAGCGCCAGGATCGACAGCAGCATGAAGACCGAGCCCGACAGGGTGTAGAGGAAGAACTTGATCGCCGCGAACTCCTTCTTCGGCCCGCCCCATACGCCGATCAGGAAGTACATGGGGACCAGGGTGAGTTCCCAGAACACATAGAAGAGGACCAAGTCGAGGGCGGCGAAGACCCCGAGCATGCCGACCTCGAGGAGGAGAAACCAGAAGAAGTACTCCTTCACGCGCTCCTTGATGCCGAGCGAGCCCACCAGGGCGATGACGCTCATGAAGGCGGTCAACAGCACGAGCGGGTAGGAGAGCCCGTCGATGCCCAAGAGGTACTGGACGTTCAGCGAGGGGATCCACATCCAGCGCTCGACGAACTGCATCGCGGCGGAGCCCCGGTCGAAGTTCAAGAGCAGCGTCAGCGAGGCGGCCAGCGCCACGCCGGCGGCGACGAAGCTCACGGTCTGGATGGCCCGGACCTTCTCCTTGGGCGTCATCAGCACGATCAAGGCTCCGACGAGGGGCGACCAGACGATCAGGCTCAGCATTCGAGTTCTCCTACTTGGACTAGCGCGTCAGGATCAGGGTCGCGGCGAGGCTGAAGGCGATCGCCGCGTACATCAGGTACTCCTGGACCTGCCCCTCTCTGACGAGAGAGCGCAGGCCCACGCCGAGGTCGTTGCCGAGGCCGCCGACGCCGTCGACGGCCGAGTCGACGAAAAGGTTGTCGAACGCGTCGCTGATCTGGGCGAAGATGCGCATCAGCAGGCCCCAGCCGTCGACGAAGACGCGGTCGACGACGTTCGCGTCGATCCAGAACGCGAGGGCCGCGACCTTGTCCGAGACGGTGACCAGGGCGTAGAAAAAGTCGTCGACGTACCAGCGGCGGTCGAGGAGCGTGAAGACGGGCCCCAGGTTCGCCTTGATCGCGTCGGCGGCGGCGTAGGTCGGCCCGCGGTACATCAGGAAGGCGAGCGTGATGGAGCCGAGCACGAGGACGATGGCCGTCATGTGCAGCCAGGCAGGCAGATGCCCATCGTGGTGTTCGGTCGAGGCTTGATGAGCGGAGGCCTCCGGCTTCGCTTCGGAGGCGTGCGCCGGGGCCGCGACGGCGGCGCCAGGCATCACGGAGATGGTCGGCTTGGGGATCAGCTTATGGACCAGGCCGTCGTGGTTGAGCCCCGCGCCCGCGAAGGCGGAGAGGACGGCCAGCACGACGAGGGGGCCGGTGATGAGGGCCGGAGATTCGTGCGCGTGATGGAACTTCTCGTGGTCGCGGTCGTCCCCCCAGAAGGTGAGGAAGAAGAGCCGGAACATGTAGAAGGCGGTCATCAGGGCCGTGCAGAGCAGTATCCAGAACATCAGGTGGTCGTGGTTCCAGACATCGGCCAGGATCATGTCCTTGGAGTAGTAGCCGGAAAGGCCGGGCACGCCCGCGATGGCGAGGACGGCGATCAGCATGGTCAGGAAGGTGAGGGGCATCTTCTTGGAAAGCCCCCCCATCTGGCGCATGTCGTTGGTGTGCACCGAGTGGATCACGGAGCCGGCGCCGAGGAACAGGAGGGCCTTGAAGAAGGCGTGCGTGGTCATGTGGAAGAGCCCGGAGGTGAAGCCTCCCGCGCCGAGCGCGCACATCATGAAGCCCAGCTGGGAGACCGTCGAGAAGGCCAGCACGCGCTTGATGTCGTAGCTGACCAGCGCCATCGAGGCCGCCAGGAACGCGGTGATCAGGCCCATCCAGGCCGCCGACTCCATCGCGGTCGGGGAGGCGAGGAAGACGAAGTAGGTCTTGCTGACGAGCAGGATGCCCGCCGCCACCATCGTCGCGGCATGGATCAGCGCCGAACCCGGAGTCGGGCCTTCCATGGCGTCCGGCAGCCAGATGAAGAGCGGGGCCTGCGCCGACTTGCCCGCGGCACCGGCGAGGATGCCGATGCCGATGACGGTCGCGATGGTCGCGGGCATCAGGCCCTTGTCGAAGAACTGATAGATCTGCGACAGCTGGAAGGAGCCGACCTTGGCGAAGATGAGCAGCAGGGCCAGGTAGAGGCCGCTGTCGCCGAGCTTGGTCGTCATGAAGGCCTTCTTCTGGGCCTCGCAGGGACCCTCGCGCTCGAACCAGAAACCGATGAGGAGGTAGGAGCACAGGCCCATCAATTCCCAGCACGCGAAGGTCACGAGGAGGTTGCTCGAGGCGACCAGACCCAGCATCGCGGCGGTGAAGAAGGACACGAAGGCGAAATAGCGCTTGAAGCGCACATCCCCGTGCATGTACGCGACCGAGTAGACCTGGACCATCAGGCTGACCAGCGTCACCGCGACGAGCGTGACGGCGGCGGGGCCGTCGATCAGCACGCCCACGGGCATGTCGTAGACGAAGGAGCGGCCTGCGATGGATGCGGCGATGGAGAACCAATGCCAGTTGTGCTCGTAGGGCAGGGCGACCGTGCCGGTGACGGCCCCCCAGAACACGGAAACCGACAGCGCCAGACACACGCCCATGGCCGCGATTCCCACCCAGGGCATGTTGGAGTGCGGGTCTTCCTTGCCGCCGAACAGCATAATGAAGGAAGCGAAGAACGGGATGAGCGGGATGAGATAGGCGTGTTCGATCATGGTCAGCCCTTGAGAAGGTTATAGTCCTCGACGTACGCCGTGTCGGTGTTGCGGTAGATGGCCAGCAGGAGCGCGAGGCCCACGACGACCTCGGCTGCGGCCACGGTCATGATGAAGAGCGCCAGCGTCGCGCCGGCCACGCCCTCCGGGTGCAGGAAGCGCTCGAAGGCGGCCAGGTTGATGTTGGCCGCGTTGAACATCAGCTCGATGGACATCAGGATGCCGATGATGTTGCGGCGGGTCAGGGCGCCGAAGACTCCGATGAGGAACAGCAGGGATGCGACGGTCAGATAGTGAGCGAGAGTCACCTAGAGGCCTCCGAGCGGGAGAAGAAGACCGCGCCGAGCAGCGCGGCCGTGAGGACGAGGCTGGCGAGTTCGAAGGGGAGCAGCCACTCGCCCATGAAGAGACGGCCGATGGCGCGGGTGTCCGGCGTCGGCGCGCTCGGCGCGAGGGTGCCGCAATAGGCTCGGGCGATCTTGAGCAGGCCGGCGCTGGACACGGTGCAGATGAGGACGGCCGCCATCCACTGCTCGTTGACCTGCCTCAGGTGCAGGTCCGAGGCGCGGCCCAGAAGCATGACCGAGAACATGATGAGGACGGCGATGCCGCTGACGTAGACCATCACCTGGGCGGCGAAGAGAAAGTCGGCGCCGAGCGCCGCGAAGAGCCCGGCCACCCCGGCCAGGGAGAGGCCCAGGAAGAGCGAGGAGTGGACGGTGTTCCTCATGGTCACCACGCAGACGGCGGCCACGAGGACGACGGTCGACAGCGAGTAGAAGACGATGTGTTCGATCATGTTCAGCTCCGGCGGGGCGGGACCTCGTGGATGCACACTTGCCCCTCGGGATCCTTGAAGTCTTGCGTCCTTCGGTCGAAGTACTTCCCGATGAACGGGAAATCCTTCTTCCAGCAGCGCACCATCTCGTCGCGCGAGGCGAAGACGACCTCGTAATCGAGCGAGTGCCAGACGGACTTCGGCTTGGTCGGGCAGGACTCCTCGCAGAGGCGGCAGAAGTTGCACTTGCCGAAGTCGATGGAGTACCAGGCGACCTTGGCGACCTTCTTGCCCGCTTCGCTCACCGCGTTCTCGAGGGCGATGCAGTTCGACGGGCAGGCCTTCACGCACATGCTGCACGAGATGCAGGTGGCCGCGTCGAAAGTGAGCGCCCCGCGGAAGCGCTCGTAAGGCGTCAGCTTCTCGGTCGGGTAGTGGATCGTGATCGACGGCTTGAGCATGTACTTCAGCGTGATCAGATGCCCGGTGACGAGCGCCGCCGCGACCTTGTAGACCTTCGAGAAATAGCCGATCATGGCATCCTCATTATTTGAGCCAGAACGCGAGGTAGAGACCCGCGACTGCGATGTTGGCGAAGCTCCAGGGCAGCAGGAACTTCCAGTTGAAGTCCATCAGCTGGTCGACGCGCAGGCGCGGCAGCGTCCAGCGCACCCAGAGGAAGACGAACATCATGAACATGGCCTTGGAGAGCATCCAGATCCAACTGGGGACCAACGTGAAGGGCGCCCAGGGCAGAGGAGAGCCTCCCCCGCCGAGGAAGAAGGTCGCCAGCAGGAAGGAGGCCAGAAGGACGTACGCGTACTCGGCCAGGAAGAAGACCGACCACTTCATGCCCGAGTACTCGGTGTGGAAGCCGCCGACCAGTTCGGACTCGGCCTCGGGGATGTCGAAGGGCGTGCGGTTGGTCTCCGCGATGGACGCGATCAGGAAGATCAGGAAGGCGACCTGGCCCACGACGGGGTAGAAGACGAACCAGCGCGGCGCCACCCCCCACCAGTAGCCCGACTGGGCGTCGGCGATGACGGAGAGGTCGAGCGAGCCCGCGAACATGATCACGGGCACCACGGAGAACCCGCGGGGCAGCTCGTAGCTGACGATCTGAGCGGCGGCCCTGAGGCCTCCTAAAAGGGAATATTTGTTGCCGGAGGCCCACCCCGCCATCACCACGCCGATCACCGAGATGCCCGCGAAGGCGAAGACGTACAGGGTGCCCACGTCGAGGCGGGCGGCGGCCAGGTCGGTCCCGAAGAGGACGGGGGCGAAGGCCGCGATGCAGGGGGCGATCACGATGGCGGGGGCCAAGGCGTGGACCCAATGGTCGGCGGCGGCCGGCGTGATGTCTTCCTTTAAGAAAAGCTTGATGCCGTCGCAGATCGTCTGCGCCCAGCCGTGGAAGCCGCCGGCGTACGTCGGGCCGACGCGCGACTGGATGTGGGCGGAAATCTTGCGCTCCCACCAGATGGACCAGAGGCCGTTGACCAGGATGACGTGCAGGACGATCAGGACCTTGATCGCGACCCAGACGGCGTCCACGGCGACGGTCGAGATGCCCTTCGCCGTGGCGAAAGCGGCCATCAGTGCGTAGAGTTTGTCCCCCCACTTGGAGAGCTCCCCGATGAGCGCGCCTCCGCCGAGGATACCGAGGATGATCCCCGCGAGCATTAAAGCGCCGTTGCGGTAGCCCGGCAGGGACCAGGGGTGGGCCCACTGGTCCGTGGGCCAGCGGCGGTCCGCCATGAGTATCCCGTTCTTGCGGTTGAGCACGGGCTCGGGCAGCGGGGCCTTCGCCGGCGCGGGTTTAGGTGCGGTCATCGGTCCACCTCGCCCAGGACGATGTCGGTTGAGCCCAGTAGGGCGATCACATCGGATATCTTCATGCCCACCAGCTTCTCCTGGAGGATGGCCAGATTGAGGAAAGACGGGGCGCGCACGTGCATGCGGAAGGGCGACACGCCGCCGTCGCTGACGAGGTGGACCCCCAGGTCGCCGCGCGCGGCTTCCACATGGGCGTAGGCCTCGCCGGGGGCGGGCTTCGGAATCTTTGCCACGCCGGCCGCCATCACGGGGCCTTCCGGGAGCTTGGCCAGGACCTGCTCGACGATTCGCACGGATTGGCGCATCTCGGTGACGCGGCAGAAGTAGCGGTCCCAGCAGGAGCCCTCCTTGCCGACGACGACGTCGAAATCGTAGTTCTCGTAGCCGCAATAGGGGTCTGCCTTGCGCGCGTCGTAGACCACCCCGGAGCCGCGCAGGTTCGGGCCGGAGAGCGACCAAGAGACGGCCTCGGCCGCGGTGATGAGCCCGACGCCCTGGGTGCGGGCCATGAAGATCGGGTTATAGGACAGGAGTTGGTCGTATTCGTCGATCTTCGGCTTGAAGTATTCGAGGAACTCCTTGAGCTTGGCGGTCCACTCCGGCGTCACGTCGACCATCACGCCGCCCAAGCGGATGTAGTTGTAGGTCAGTCGCGCGCCGCAGACCATCTCGAAGAGGTCCAGGATCATCTCGCGCTCGCGGAACGCGTACAGGAATGGAGTGAATGCGCCGATGTCGATGCCGTAGGTCCCGACGAAGAGCAGGTGGCTGGCGATGCGGTTGAGCTCGCACATCATCACGCGCAATGCGTCGGCGCGGGGCGTGGCCTTGACGCCCAGCAGCTTCTCGGCCGCGAGGCAGAAGACCAGGTTGTTGGGCATCGACGCGACGTAGTCCCAGCGGTCGGTCAGCACGACGCAGTGGTGGTAGCCCCGCGCCTCGGCGAGCTTCTCCGTGCCGCGGTGCAGATAGCCGATGTCGGGGACGGCCTTGACGATGACCTCGCCCTCGATGGTGAGCCCGACGCGCAGCACGCCGTGGGTGGAAGGGTGCTGGGGGCCGAGGTTGACGAAGAGCTGGTCCGAGCGCAGGGCCGGGATCGCGGCGGTCGCCGCTTCACTCGTCATAGCGGTCCTTGATGTGGACGTAGTCTTTTCGCAGGGGATGCCCCTGGAGGAAGTCCGGCGTGAGGATCTTGGTCAGGTTGGGATGTCCGTCATAGACGACGCCGAAGAGGTCGAAGACCTCGCGCTCCTGCCAGTCGGCGCTCTTGAAGAGGCCGGAGAGGCTCGGGGCCCGTGCCGCATCGCGCGGGACCTCGAGCTTGACGAAAATACGCGCCTTGTCCTTCATCGAGACGAAGGCCCAGACGAGTTCCAGGACCGGCCGGTAGGCGTAGCCGGCGACGGCGGCGGACTCGGCCTGAGGGGCGGCTCCCTCCGGCAGGAAAACGTTGAAGTTGGCCTGGCGGATGTAGCCCTTCATGTCGACCGGGCCGAGATAATCGACGGCGGTCAGCATGTCGAGATAATCGAACCCTTCCTTCTTGAGCCACGCGGCCACCGGGATCAAGTCATCCTTGGACGGAAGCGAAACCGTCAGATAGTCCTTCACCTGGACGGCGGTCTTCGCCGCCTTGGGGAACTTCTTCTGCATCTTGGCCAGCAGTTCGTCTTGGGTCATGGGGTCAGGCCGTCAGGTCCCGGCTTCCTTTCTCCTGCTGAGGCGTTGCCAGGCCGCGCTTCAGCGACATTTTGGCGACCTTCTCCTGCAGCTTGACGAAGGCGTACTGCAGCGCCTCGGGGCGCGGCGGGCAGCCGGCGATGTAGACGTCGACGGGGATGATGCGGTCGACGCCCTTCAGGACGGAATAAGAATCGTAGTAAGGGCCGCCGCAGTTGGCGCAGGAGCCCATGGAGATCACGAAGCGGGGTTCCGGCATCTGATGATAGATCTCGAGGATGGGCTCGGCCATCTTCTTGCAGACCGTCCCGGCCACGATCATCACGTCGGCCTGTCTGGGGCTCGCGCGCGGGATGACGCCCATGCGGTCGAAGTCGAAGCGGGCGGCGTAGGAGCCCATCATCTCGATCGCGCAGCAGGCCAGGCCGAAGGTCATCGGCCATAGGGACTGCTTGCGGCCCAGGTCGATCAGCGCGTCGGCGGTGGTGAGGATCAGGTCGCCGCCCGGCATCCCTTTGGTGATTCCCGGCAGCTTCTCGAGGATCATGCCCATGTCATTGCTCCCAGCTCAAGGCGCCCTTGCGCCACGCGAAGGCGAGGCCGAGGAAGACGATCGCCAGGAACGCCCCCATCTCGTAGAGGGCGAGGCGTCCCAGTTCGCGGGCGGTCACCGCCCACGGGTAGACATAGAGGATCTCGACGTCGAACAGGACGAAGAGCAGGGCGAAGGTATGGAAGCGGATGTTGAGTTTGACTTCCGTCGATCCGACCGCCGGGATGCCGCACTCGTAGGTGCTGTCCTTGCGGGCGTAGGGCACGCTGGGGCGGAAGACCCTCGCGGCGATCAGGACGACGGCGGCGAAGCCGACACCCACCAGGGCGAAGGCGTAGACCACGGCGTAGGCGCTCATAGGGATTTCCTTTGGAGCAGGACCTTGAAGGTCTCGCCCATGCCCTCGGGGTGCACGAGGGTCTTGATTCGGGCGCGCTCCCTATAAAGGGCTGCTGCGTCGCCGGCGGCGGCGGAGAGCCACGCATCGATCCCCCCCTCGATGAGGAAGGTCGACAGGCTCTGGTAGGACTCCAAGCTCAGCCCGGCCCGGGCGCCCTCCGCGATGAGCGACTCGAAGTCCGCGGGGACCGTGAGGTCCTTGGTCCCGGGTTCGGAGCTCAGAGCGGGGACGATCTGATGGCGGCGATAAGCCCTGGGCGGGTTGGGCGCTCCCGGCGCGAAGCGCTTGCCGTAGTCGACCGTGAGCAAGAAGCCGGACTCCAGATGCGCGGCGGCCTCGCGCAGCCATGCGCGCGCTTCGAGCGACACTCCGTGCCGCTCCCCCTCCGCGAGGGTCGAGGCCGCGGCCGCAGCCTCGGCGGCCAGCTCGGGACGAGAGAGGCCCCCCAGGGTCTCGAGCCCCGATTCGTCCACGTACACCTCGAGGACCCCGTCGTCCTTCTTCTGGAGGAGGTGCGCGGGGAAGGCGTCGATCAATTCGTTGGAGTAGAGCAGGCCGGTGAAGCGAGGAAGACGGTCGACCCCCGTGCAGGCGTCGACGGGCAGCCCGAAGGCGGTCAGTTTGCGCACGGCGACCGTCAGATCCTTGCGCGTCCGCTCCACCAGGACGAAGCGCAGCCCGTCGGCCAGCGCGGGATGCTTCTCGCGCAGCCCGCGGGCCACCTGGCAGGCGAGCGTCCCGTCGCCGCAGCCCGCCTCGACGAGAGAGAGCCCCACCCCGGGCCTCGCGCCGCGCACGCGGGTCAGCAGGGCTGCGATCTTGTCGGAGAGGACGGCGCCGGAGGCTGGATGGAGCTCCGGCGCCGTGTAGAAGTCGGCGGTCTGAGTCCGGGTCGGATAAAAGCCGCGCTCAGGGTCATAGAGAGACGACTCCATGTGATCCCGGAACGTTCTCATCTCGCGGTTCTGTCCTCTCGGGGCTTCGAAGTCGTCAGACGAGGTCTTCGGCTCCGAGGGTCTTCTTCTTTCCCTCGGTCTGGACCTTCTGCACGGAGGTCTTGACGACCGCCTCGATTTTCGCGGACAGGGCGTCCACGTAATCGCCGCCGGTGCGGAAACCGGCGTCCTTCACCATCTTCTTGATCTTGCTGACGACGACGAGAGTCTCGGCCATTTCATGTCCTCCCGCGCGGTTGGCGCGAATCGATAACAAAAGATGAAAATCATGGCGCCGGGTGGGATCGAACCACCGACATGACGCTTATGAAACGTCCGCTCTACCACTGAGCTACGGCGCCGCTGTCCGCGTCGGATGCGATTATAGCACGACCGGCTCGGGCTTGGCCAGGGCGCGGTGTCGCTTCGCGTTGAAATGATGTAGTATTGCGCTCAGGCATCTTCCGTCAGGGGGGCATGATTTTGGCCAAGGCAAAATCCGTCGCGAGAAAGATCACCGTCGTCATCGCGGACGACCAGACGCTGTTCCGCGAGGGAATCAAGGACCTGCTGGAGAACGAGAAGAACATCCAGGTCGTCGGCGAAGCGGCCGACGGGCGCGAGGCCCTGCGCCTCGTCAAGAAAGTCAAGCCCAACGTCATCCTCCTCGACATCAAGCTTCCGCACATGGACGGAATCGAGGCGACGCGGCAGATCCACAAGGACTGCCCGACCACGAACGTGCTCATCCTGTCGGGCTATGAGGACGAAGCGCACGTGATGGAAGCGATCCAGGCGGGAGCGAACGGCTATCTTTCCAAGATGCTCCCCGCCTCCGAGCTCGTCAACGCGCTGAAGACCTTCGCCAACCAGGGCGTGATGATCCCTCAGCCGGTCATGAGCAAGCTCATCGACGGCCTACGCAACATGGGATCGGCCAACACCGAGGCGTCGCTCGTGGCGCTGACCAAGACCGAGATCAAGGTCCTCGCTCTGCTGGGCCGCGGGATGTCCAATAAGGAGATCGCCGGCGCGCTGGCCTGCAGCGTGAAGACCGTCAAGAACCATCTCAACAGCATGTTCCAGAAGCTCAACGTCTCCAACCGCACCGAGGCCGTGGTCAAAGGCATCGACCTGGGCCTGATCTCCGCGGAGAAGTCGGACTAAGGCCCCCTCTTTTTCGATCAGGCGGCGACGGGCTGGGCCTTCGCGGCGGACGCGTACTCCTTGATCATCATCATCGCGACCTCGTTGCGCTGTATCTGGTTGGTGCCCTCGTAGATTTGGGTGATCTTCGCGTCGCGCATGTACTTTTCCACCGGGAAATCCCTCATATACCCGATGCCGCCGCACATCTGCACGCAGTCCGTGGTCACCTTCATCGCGACGTCCGAGCAATAGAACTTGGACATCGCCGACTCCTTCGTCCAGCGCTTGACGTCCATCTTATTGAGGACGTCGTAGACGATCGCCTTATCCGAGATCGCCCTCTCGTAGACGGGCTTCATCGCCTTGTCCATCGCCCGGGCCGTGGCGTAGAGCAAGGCGCGCGCGGCTTCCGTCTGCGCGGCGTTGTCGGCCATCATGTGCTGGATGATCTGGAAGCTTGAGATGGACTGCCCGAACTGCTTGCGCTGGCGGATATAGGCCATCGTCTCGTCCATGGCGCCGGTCGCGATGCCGAGGGCCTGCGCCGCCACGCCGGGGCGGGAGCAGTCGAAGGTCGTCTGCGCGGTGAACAGGCCGAAGCCTTCCTTATAGAGCAGGTTCTTCTTGGGGATGCGGCAGTTCTGGAAAACCAGCTCGTACGTCGGATTTGCCCGGATGCCCATCTTGTGCTCTTTCTTGCCGAAGCCGAATCCAGGGGTCCCCTTCTCGACGATGAAAGCGGAGACGCCGCGCGCGCCGCGGGACGGGTTCGTGCTCGCGAAGACCACGTAGGTCTCGGCGACCTCGCCATTTGAGACGAAGCTCTTGGTGCCGTTGAGGACGTAGTGTTCTCCGTCGGGCTTGGCGAGGCACCGCTGCGCCGTCGCGTCGGAGCCTGCCTCGGGCTCGGTGATCGAGAAGGCCGCGAGCTTCTTGCCGGAGGCGAGGTCCGGGATGTACTTCTCGCGCTGCTCGGCGGTGCCCAGCAGCAGGATCGGGAGCACTCCAAGACCCGTGGCCGCGAACGCGAGCGTGATGCCCCCGCAGACGCGCGAGAGCTGTTCGATGACGATCACCTGCTCCATCAGGCCGCCGCCCAGGCCGCCGTAGGCTTCGGGGAGATAGACGCCGAAGAGGTCCGCCGCCGCCATCTTCTTGACTACATCCCAGGGGAAGGTCTCTTCCTCGTCGTGCTTCTCGCGGACCGGCTTGAGGTCCCTGAGAGCCACCTGGTAAGCGAGATCGCGGATATCGGTCTGAGTCTCGGAAAGTTCGTAGTCCATGGGAATCCTCCCCTCTACATCCTGCTCAGAGCGTCGCGGGCGGCGGCTTGCTCCGCCTCTTTCTTGCTCTTGCCGGTCCCCGTTCCGAGCCGATCCTCGCCGATCCTGACCGTGACGGTGAACGTCTTGTCGTGGTCAGGACCGGCCGAGGACGCGATCTCGTAGGTCGGGGGCACTTTGTGCTTCTTCTGCAGGATCTCTTGGAGACGGCTCTTGTGATCCGTCTCCAAGAGGCTCCCGTGCCGCCTGGCGCACCACGTCCGGATGAACACCGACGCCGCGTCGTAGCCGCCGTCGAGGTAGATCGCCCCGATCAGCGCTTCGAGCGCGTTAGCGAGGAGGCTCTGGCGGGTGCGCCCGCCCGTCGTCTCCTCGCCCACCCCAAGGTAGAGGTGCTGGCCGAGCCCCAGTTCCTCGGCCCAAGCCGCGAGGCTCGGGCGCGAGACCAGCAGGGATTTCTTTTTCGAGAGGTTCCCTTCCGGCTCATCGGGATATTCCGAGAAGAGCTGGTGCGCGACGACCGCCGCCAGCACGCTGTCTCCCAGGAACTCCAAACGCTCATTGCAGGCGCCGGACCCGCTCTCGCTGGTGAACGACTTGTGCGACATCGCCAGTTTGAGAAGACCCGCGTCTCCAAAGCGGTACCCGATGACCTCTTCGAGAGGCTCGGCCACGGACCAGAGAGCCTTACTTCTTGCCGTGGGTCGTGATGTAGTCGATCGCCTGGCCGACGGTCTGGATCTTCTCGGCCTGCTCGTCGGGGATTTCGGTGTCGAACTCCTCTTCGAGAGCCATGACGAGCTCGACGGTGTCGAGCGAGTCGGCGCCGAGGTCGTTGACGAAGTGCGCCGCCGGCGTGACTTCCGCCGCGTCGACTCCGAGCTGCTCCACGATGATCTGCTTCACGCGGTCCGCGATGTTGGCATCAGCCATGATGTCGTCTCCCTGATTTAGCGTTTTATGGTCGCCGCCGCTTGCGGCGACCATTCCCTCGGGTTTCTGCGTGAAACCCTTCGGTCACATGTATCCACCACCGTTCACGCTCAGCACGTGACCGGTGATGTACGCCGACTCGTCCGACGAAAGGAACAGGACCGCGCGCGCGATCTCGATGGGCTCGCCCATGCGCCCGAGAAGGATCTTCTCCTGCAGCTTCTTCTTCGCCTCCTCGGGGATCGCGTCCGTCATGCGGGTCCGGATGAAGCCGGGGGCCACGGCGTTGGCGTTGATGTTGCGCGACGCGAATTCGCGCGCAACGGACTTCGTCATTGCGATGAGCCCCCCCTTCGATGCGGCATAGTTGGTCTGGCCGGCGTTGCCTTCCTGTCCCACGATTGAGGCGATGTTGACGATCTTGCCGTAGCGAGCCTTCATCATGGGCTTGATGCAAGCCTTCGTGACGTTGAACGCTCCTTTCAAGTTGACGTCCAAGACCAGGTCCCAGTCCGCCTCGGACATCCTCATCATCAGGTTGTCCTTGGTGATCCCAGCGTTGTTCACCAATATATCAATTTTGCCCCATTTCTCAAGCGCGGCTTTGACGACCGCCTCGCACTGGTCAGACTTGGTCACGTCGCAGGCGACACCGAAGGCGACGCCCCTGCCGCCGTCCAGCGTCCGGGCGGAGGCCTCGCACTTGGCGGCGTCGACGTCGACGATGACGACCCTCGAGCCCTCGGCCGCGAAGAGTTCCGCGGTGGCGTAGCCGATGCCTTGGGCGGAGCCGGTGATGATGGCGACCTTGTCCTTGAGGCGCAGGCCCGTCGGGATGACGGGCGAAGCCGCGGCTTCAGTGCTCATGTCGTTCTCCTTGAGACGGCGTTGCGGTCAGGTCTTGGTGTTCTGCTCGAGCGCTTCCGTCCGGGCGATGGCTTCCTGCAGGGCGGAGACGATGCCGAGTTCGGCGCTCTTGGCCGCCGACTTGACCGCGTGGGCGATGGCCCTCGCGTTCGACCCTCCATGGCAGACCACGACGACGCCATTGACGCCGACGAGCGGCGCGCCGCCGTACTCATCATAGCTCATCTTGCGTCGCAGGCGTGCGAAAGGTCCCTTAAGCAACACTCCGGCCAAACGGTGGCGCCACTTGGCCAGTATCTCCGCTTTCAGGACCCCCATCACGGCCATTGCGGTGCCTTCCATCGTCTTGATCAGGACGTTGCCGACGAAGCCGTCGCAGACCACGACGTCGGTCTTTCCCATGGGGACGTCGCGGCCTTCGACGGCCCCGCGGAACTCGAGGCCCGAGCTCTTGAGGCGAGGGAATGTCTCCTTGACGAGATCGTTGCCCTTGCCTTCCTCTTCTCCGATAGTGAGCAGTCCGACGGTCGGGTCCTGCTTGCCGTGCAGGTGTCGGTAGAGAATCGAGCCCATCAGCGCGAACTGGACGAGGTGCCACGGCTTGCAGTCGACGTTGGCGCCGCCGTCAAGAAGGATCGTGACGCCCTTCGCGGTGGGCACCGGCACCGCGATGGCGGGGCGAAGGACGCCTGGGATGCGCTTGAGGTGCCAGAGCGCCGCGACCATCGTGGCGCCGGAGTGTCCCGCGGAGACGAAGCCCGCGGCACGCCCCTGGGCGACGAGGCCGGCGGCGATCATGATGGACGAGCGCGGCTTGGCGCGACAGGCAGCGGCGGGGTCCTCGTCCATCGCACGAGGTCCGGCGCGTCGATGAGTTCGAAGCGGGCGTCGTCCTGGGCCACGCCTCGAGCCGTGAGCTCGGAGCGGATCTTGTCTGCGGGCCCGACCAGGAGAAGCTCGACGCCCCAGGCGTTGGCGGCCTGGACGGCCCCGTCGATGTTCGGGGCCAGCCCATGGTCGCCGCCCGCGGCGTCGAGCGCGATTTTCACGCCGGGCTCTTACGAGCCCTTTTGTTCTCCGCCTTCGGCTCCGCCCTGGCCGGCCTTCTTCTTCGTCTTGGGCGGGCGCACGAGGATGCCGTTGTAGAAGCCCTCGGGGCTGATGGTGTGCGGGCGGTGCCAGCGGCCTTCCTTGTCCTTGCTCACCGGCACGGCGTCGAGCTTCCAGTTGGCGGCCCGGCGGCTGTCGCGGCGGGAGCGGGTATGCTTGCGTTTCGGATTAGGCATTGGTTCCTCTTATAATCGGCTGTGAAGCGGGATTTTAGCCTTTATCGGGGCGGATGGTCAATCGGGGGCGCTGCGACATCTGCGGTCCCTCGTCTTTGTGGCCGCAGTCCTTCTGGTTGCGGTTCTGGCGGCAGACCGCGCAGAGTCCCTTGCAATCGGGCCGGCAGACGATCTTCATGGGCTGGGCCAAGGAGATCGACTGGCGGATCTCCTCGGTCAGGTCCAGGTGGCCTGCGTCAATGGGAGCCTCCGCTTCGACCGGCGCTGTCCACGGCGCCTCGACAGGAGTCAGGCAGCGCACGCATTCGAATCGCCAGAGGCCTTTCGCGGCGCCCTCGAAAACGGCGGTGTCATCGACCGGGAGGATCCGGCCTTTGACCGTGACGGTCCCGATCAGGGCCCCCTCGCTCAAGGCGTCGGGGAAGAGCTCCTTCTCCACTGTCTCGTCGACGGGGATTTCGCCTTTGTCCTTAAGGTCCTTCAGGGAGATTTTTAGTTGGGAGTCCATATCTTGTACGGCTAATCACGCAAATATTGGTCGGAGTAGATGCGAAGAAGGGAACTATGGCTCTCGCGCGCTTCGACTCCAATGGAGAGGTCTTTGGAAGGTCCAATGAAGGTTCCGGAAAACGATGGGGAGCGAAGTCTTTGGGAAAAGGTAGGGAGCGGCCACGGTTAAAGACACCGCAGGTGCTATACCCAAAGTATCCATGAAATCGGAATGGGTTCGATAGCCGATGACGAACTTGCCCTGCTCCTCAACGCCCCCGAAGACCTCAGGAGCCGCGCCCCAATTAGTGAGGACGACCACCAGGTCATGTTCGAAGTCCACAATCGGTGGTGAAGTGTGAGCGGCTTTCGAGTAGAAGACCTGCCATTCTTTTGCGCTGCGGAACACCTTCGGTTTGTTGTCCGTCCGCCACAGGCCACCTTGGCTGTCCAGGAGGTCCAACGGACGTGGGACCACGATACGAGAGCGGTTCACGTCGGGGAATACTGTGCCAAGGTCGCCGTAGCCATGGATTCGATAGCCGTGCGAAGCGTAGAAGAGCGCGGCGACACCCAGTAGGGCAACGGCCACGATAAGGATCGTGAAAATCCCAAGGACGTGGAGAAGGTTTCTGAGAAGCTTCCTGGCGATATTGATCATGACGGGGACTCAACGACTGGCCAGCCCGCTCCGAATCCGGCGGTCTCGCGCACGAAGTACGGCCGCATGTCCTTGAGGTCATAGTAGATGCGGACCAGAATCTCGGCCAGCAGGCCGATGAGCACCATCTGGAAGCCGATGAGCAGGCAGAAGATCGCGACTTGGAAGAGCGGCTGGTCCTTGACGAAGATGCCGAGGTAGAACTTCTTGTAGAGCGTGTCGAGCATGAAGGCCACGCCGAGCAGGCCCATCGCGACCCCCCCGCCGCCGAAGAGGTAGATGGGCTTGCCGAGATAGCTGTCCATGAACTTGACCGTCATCAGGTCGAGCAGGACCTTGAAGGTGCGCGCGATCCCGTATTTCGACACCCCGCGCGTGCGCGCGCGGTGGTTGACCGGGACCTCGGCGACCTTGGCCCCCAGGAAGCCCGCCAGCGCGGGCACGAAGCGGTGCATCTCCCCGTAGAGCCTCAGCGGCTTCAGGTATTGGGCCTTGTAGAGCTTGAGCGTGCAGCCGTAATCGTGGAGCTTGACCCCGGTGACCCGCGAGATGAAGCCGTTGGCGATCATCGACGGGAGTTTCCGGTCGAGGAA
>Ga0154727_1174_pt1 | contig 23082 bp, 23 predicted proteins | sample Rifle2008BG16ft_FD_105735 | JGI IMG/M metagenome (GOLD analysis project Ga0154727, IMG submission 105735) | Elusimicrobia bacterium RBG_16_66_12 | reverse complement strand
CCGCCGGTCAGGTTCAGGGACCTAAGTCGGGAGGAGAACGCCTCGAGCCGGATCGTCTCGTGGACCTGGGCATCGCAGGTCAGGAGGAGGATTTCGGAGCAGAGTCCAGCGAGGGCGGAGAGCTCCGCAGAGAAAACCTCCAATTGCGCGGCGGTGATGGAGTCGGATGTATCCACGGCCACGACCAGGCGCGGACGCGCGCCTTGCGAGACGGACGGGAGGTAGCGGTCCTCCCAGAGATGCCGCCGGTTGGGCGGCAGAAAGGACTGATCCTCGCGAGAGAGGGCTGTATGAAGGAAACGGTGGAGTATGCGCTGCCAGGGCACGCGTGAACGGCCAATACCGGCTACCCAGCGGGCAAGGCCCGCAGGAAGTTTCCCCGGCGCAGCGGCGGCAGCGGTCAGGATGCGCCCCTGGACCTCCTCCTTGGCCCCAGCCGGCATGGGCAGGAGCTCGTCCAGACATACACAGGACGAGTCAGGCAGGCGGTCGTAGATCTGCTCGGCGAAGAGCCCCTTGAAGGCCGGACTGCGCAGCGCCCCCTTCGGAAGGGAGAATCCCCATTGAGCGAGCTCTTGGTTGATGGCGAAATCGCAGGCCACGTTCCATTTATGGGAATGTCGCGCTCCCCGGCGAGATGTGTCGCAGTGCAGATAGCAGATGTGCAGGAGCTCATGAGCCAGGACAGCGACGGTCTCCGTCCCAGTGAGCCCCTCGAGGAAGTTGGGGTTGTAGAGGATGCGCTCACCGTTCGTCGCCAAAGTGCGCACAGCCGGCTGGGCGATAAGGGGCGTCATCGCCAGCAAGGTGCCGAAGAAGGGCTGATCGAAAGCCAGGCGCGTAAGCGCCGAGGAGAGCTTCGAAGAGACGGCGTTAGGCGCCAACATAATCCAGGACCAGTTGGGCCGCGCTCTTTCGCAAAGCAGGATGTACGGAAAGTTTGGCGACCAGCTCGGCCGGCAGACTCTTGAACAGCAGCACCCGCAGCTCCGGCGTCACCGCCTCCAGAAGTCCCGCCAGGCCCTTTGCCTCCCCATCCGCCAGCCCCGACTTCTCCAGCCTCGCCGCCACGGCCAGGACGATAGCGTAACGCAGGCTGGCGTCGTTGTCGGAGAAGGTCGGGATCTTGCCGGCCAGGATTTCAGACACGTCCACCCCGCGGTAGAGCTTCGCCCACGATGAAAACTCCGCGGCCGTTCCCCCGCCCACGGCGGCGGCGACCAGGGCCGGGCCCTCGCCGTTCCTGGCTGAGGCCAGCAGGCACGAGGCCGCCTCCCAGGAGCGCGGCGACGGGAAGGCATGCTCCCCGGTCTGTTTGTAAAGCAGTTCCGGCCGGAAGCGCAGGAAGGCGCACAGGTCGGTATGGATACCGTGGTCCCGCGCCCAGGACAGCCAGGTGTCCAGGTCGACATCCACCTCGACATGTAGCAGGCGGTTGGCCAAAGCCGAGCCAAGCGGCGCGGAGAAGGAATTATCCTCCTCTCGGTTGCCGGCACAGACCAGCCGCCAGCCCTCGGGCAGGCGGTAGTCACCCAGGCGACGCTCCAGGACAAGTTGAAGGGCCGCGTTCTTGACCAAAGCGGGAGCCTTGTCGATCTCGTCAAGAAAGAGGATGCCCTCCCCCTCCCGCGGCAGGAAAGAGGGCGAATACCAGTCCACCCGCCGCGTCTCGCGGTCGGGGACCGGGATGCCGCGCAGATCGGTGGCGTCCAGCTGGGCCAGACGCACGTCCTCCATGCGCAGGCCTCTGGCCTGGGCGGCGGCCGCCACCAGTGAGCTCTTACCGACCCCGGGCGGCCCCCACAGCATGATGGGTAGGCGCAGGTCCAGCGCCCGCTCCAGGATCTTCATCGTCTCGTTCAGATTCATGACACCCTCAATGCGTTTGCGTCAATAAGGACAGCAACAGCTCCTGGCGACCCTCTTTGAGCACGGCCGCGACGATGTGCCGACAGAACGTGTCCACGATGCTCACACGACGGGAGAACAAGCTCCAGGGGCTGAAATCTCGGCAGGTGCAGTGATGGCGCCCCTTGCCGGCCAGGTCCAGGTACAGGAAATACTGCCGGTCGTGATGGAAGGCGCGCATGGACACTTCGCTGGCGTCACGCCGCATCACCTCAAGGCGCACCGGGTCCTTGTTGGGTTCGCGGATCCAGACGGAGGCCGAGCGACGGCTGCGGCTTTCTTGCGTCCTCATGATGTCCTCCTAACGCTTGGGAAAGAACGCGCCCAAGCTCACGTCGGCGGCTAAATAGAATTTGCGGTCGTGGAACGCGGAATAAGAGTCATTTGCGAAGGTGAACTTGGGGAATTGGGCCTCCACCATACCCACGCGCATGCCGACCGCGGGACCAAGATGGATCAGGGCCCCGAAGTCCATGACGGAACCAGTCGGGATGCCCTTGTTGTCGCTGCTTTCGGAGAGGCCATCGATGCTGGGCAGGGCCCAGAAGCAAAAGCTGGAGTAAAGCTGGAGGCTGGCGACGAACTCGTTCTCACCCAGGTGATAGGCGTGGGCGATGGGTGTGAGGTAGAGCTTAATCGGGAAGATGCTCACCATGTCGAAGCCGACGCGCGCGGGCGGATTGGGAGAAGACGTCTGGTACCAGGAGACCGCGACGGGGGTCCGGGTCGTCTTCCAGTCCCGCACGCGCGTCGTCTCGACGAGGCTGGTCCCCAAGCCCAGCGTGGAAGAGAAGCCGTAGGCGGTCACTTCCAGAAACCGCAGATTGCGGTACTCGCCGTTGAAGGCGGCTCCGAAGATATTCAAGTAACGCATCCCGTCGGGACGATCCAGCGAGGGCGGCTTGGGCAGGGACAGCCTCGGGGCATGGAAAGGCTCCGGGACAGCGGCGGCGACAGGCAGGGCCCCGGTGACGGAGGCGGTCGCGCGCGGATTAACGAGCACCTTCCACTCGCGCGGCTCGCGCCCTTCTTTCTCCGCGCGGACCGAATGAGGGCCCGCCGCGACCGGCGAGAGACGCAGGGCCCGCCCGACCAGGGAGTCGCCGACATGGACGCCGTCGAGCAGGAGGCGTACACCCGCGGGCTCCACGACCATGGACAAAGCACCGTCCTCCTTGGTCAGTTCTGGGTCCAGGGAGGTGGTCTTCTCGTATTCGATCTCCACGGATTGGCTCCAGGGCTTATGGTCGCGCAGTTCCAGGGAAACCTCGTGTCGACCTGTGGGGATCTCGCCGAGGCGTGAGGGCGTGGTGCCCGTGATCTTGCCGTCGAGTCGGATGCGCGCGCCCTCGGGCAGAGAGTGGAGGCTCAGCGTGCCGGTCTGACGGCGTAGCGTGATCCGCACCATCGGCCGGGAGCCTTCCTCCACCAGCACCTCCTTGGCATCGGGGACATAACCATCCAGACGCAGCTGGATCGTCCGCGGGCCCGGCTCGATGCCCAGGATGTCGGCAGGAGTGGGACCGCGCGAGACTCCGTCCACGTATATCTCGGCCCCAGGAGGCTCGCTGCGCACGGAGACCGAACCATGCGCGCGCCGCGGGGCGGCTTCGTCGGGCTTGGAGAAGAAGTTGTTCGCTTCATCATCGTCGTCAGTCATCCAGAGAGGATCGACAGCATCAAGGGAAAGTCGGACGGCCCGTGCGGCCACGATGCGACCGGCCTTGTCCGCGGCCTTAGCCGAGACCTCGACCTGGCCCGCCTGCCAGAAGTCGCCAGAGACGACGAGATCGGCCTGGCTGGACCCGGTCACGTTCAGGCCCTTCGCGCTCAAGCAGGAGCGCAGTCCATCTTCAAGGATGCGTGAGAACGGCCGCCGCTGTTGGCTGCTGGCCTCCTTGAAGCTGGCCACGCGCACGACCGCGCCAGGGCGCGCGCTGGAGAGCTTCTCGGCCAGGCCCTGGCAGAGGGCGTCCTGGCGCTCGGCCAGCTCGCGGTCGGCCTGCTCCAGACGCTCGCGTTCGCGGCGGACCTCGGCCAGAGGATATTCAAGGAGGACGGCGACGCGATGATGGGACCGGGCTCCGCGCTTCTCGCGCGGGAGTTCCTCTTCGAAGCGGTCGGTGACGCGCGCGCCGCGCAGGCGGCTATGAGAGGAGGAACGGATCTCGCTGCTGATGCGGCTTTCCAGAGTGGTGCGGCGCGAGAGGACCCGCCCCGAGACCCGGCTTCCGATGAAGGCGGCGACCTGTGCCGCGGCGTCCTTGAAGGCCGACTCGCGGCCGGCGTCCAGGGTGGGCGCCTCCGAATCCTGGCCGACGAAGTAAGCGTGAGTGGCCGAGTTCTCCGGAACCCGCGTCAGCCAGGCGGGCCTCTCGCGCGCCGCGGCGGATACGGGGGCCGCCAGCAGGCCGGCGGCCCCCAGGATCCGCATGACGCGCCTCAAGGCGGTCACGTCATCCTCCTAGCGCTTCTCTTCGACAGCGACGACGGCCGGAGCGCCGCCTTCGAGCTTCAGACGGGCCTCGTTGAGGAACGCCTCCGCCTTGGTGTTCTTCTCCTCGCGTGCCTTGGCGATGGCGCCGCTCAGGGCAGTACGCCGGGCCTCCAGGTAGTCCGCCTTGGAGACGCTCACCAGGGCGTAGCAGTCCCAGATGTAGCGCACGCCGGTCGGGGTCTGCTCCTCCAGCTTCTGGACGAACTGCTCGCGGAGCTTCGCGCCGGAGATCTGGATGTTCTCCGAGACCTTGACGACCAAGTCGTAGACGTGGTTGCCCAGGCCGCCGTCCGCGTTCTCCCCCTTGACCATGGAGCCGAACTCGGTGCGGATGCGCTGCTTGACCTCCTCGGCCAGGTTCTTCTCCGCCTCGGCGCGCGCCTCGCGCACGCCCAGCGCCATGTCCGTGCGGCCGCTGACCGCGCCGCGGTAGAAGAGACTGCCGTTCTCCTCGTAGAAGGCCTTCCCGGCCCACGCAGGGGTCTTCTCCGGCAGGCTGAAGACCGGCGTCTGCTTGCCGATCAGGCGCTTGTCCGCCGTGCCGCAGGCCGCCAACCCCAGGGCCGCCAGTCCCATCCCCAACATCATCCATCGCGTATCCATATCCCCTCCATGATCTACCCGTCTGTGCCGGCCCCGGACCGGGCTTCATCATATGGAACCCCCGGAAGCGCCTGGGGGTTGCAGGGATGCTTGACGTAATACTTGACGAAAACTAGACGTAACGCTATACTCAGAGCATGTACCGCCCGAAACTGCAGATCTCGCCCGATCTCCTGCGACTGCTGACGGATGCGACCGAACTCAAGTCCTGGATCGCCCAGGCCGTGCTGGACGTGCCCTGGCTGCCGGCCCTCCAGAGAGATACCGCCGCCCGTCTGGCGCACTCCTCCACCGCGATCGAGGGCAATCCCCTGGCCCTACCCGAGGTGGAGGCCCTCGCCCGCGGCGAGACCACCGGGGCCGCGAATCAGGCGGCTCAGGAGGTCAAGAACTACCTGAGCGCCATGCGCTGGATTTGGAGTCGGGAGTCAGGCTCCGCGATCACCGAGAAGGACCTTTTGCACCTCCATAGCCTGCTGACCCTCAAACTCCTCCCACCGGAGCAGTCAGGGCGCTACAAGGCCAAGGCGAACCGCGTCGTGGATCCCAAGGGACGGACCGTCTACACCCCGCCGGGTCCCGAGCAGGTCAAAGCGTTGACGCAGGAACTGCTCGCCTGGATCGGCGGACCTGAGGCGCAGAAACTCCACCCGGTCATCGTCAACGCGGTGGCCCATCACCGCCTCGTGTCCATCCATCCCTTCGCCGACGGCAACGGCCGCATCTCCCGCGCGCTGGGCGTCTGGCTGCTCTATACCCGCGGATTCGACACGCAGCACCTCTTCGCCCTCGACGAGTTCTACGAGGCCGACCGCCAGCTCTACTACGACAAGATCCAGCAGGCTCGCGATCTGGACGACGACCTCAGTTTCTGGCTCGAGTATTCAGCCGAGGCCGTGGTGGGAACGCTCAAGAAGACCCGGGAAAGGATCATGTCCCTCAACGTCACCGCCCAAGCCCCGCGCATGCGCCTGACGAAGCGCCAGGAGGAGGTCCTGCGGTTCTTGCGGGACAAGGGACGGGCGAAAGCGCCGGACATCGAGGCGGCGTTCCATCTCACCCGCGCCCGGGTCGGACAGATCATCAAGCCCCTGGTGGACGCCGGCCTTGTGATCCGCGAGGGGCAGACCCGCGCGACAAGCTACCGCTTGGCGTGAGCGGCGGTCTTTAAGCCGCGCCGATGAGCTTGAAGCCGGCCCAGTAGTACGGGTGGGAGTGTTTGGCCAGGACTTCCAGCATGGCGCGGCGTAGGGCGGAGGACTTCGGCTGGCCCTCGTTGAGATGCTTGTAGAAGGAGACCACGAGCTGACGCGTGACGGCATCCTCGATGTCCCAGAGAGTGGCGACCACGGAGCGCGCGCCGGCTGTCAGGAAGGCCCTGTGAACCCCCTCGAACTCATCGCCCGCACGGTAGCGGCCATGGGCGCTCTTGCAGCAGGACAGGAAGGCCAGGTCCACGCCGCCCAGCGGCAGGGCGCCGATCTCCCCCACGCCCAGGACGCCGTCGTCATGGGCGTCGGCGGCCAGGATCAGTCGGGATCCCCGGGCATCGCCGACCGCATACTGGCCATGGCAGGCGATGTGCAGGTGCGTGGTCCCTTTGATATCAGCCAGGAGTTGTTTGGTCGCCTTCTCGCCGACGACGACATTCGCTTCCGGGAAGGTCCGGGCGACCTCGGCGGCTTCGTCTTCGGCGTTCCAGAGGTCTAAAGTGGGATTAGCCAGGACCAGGAGCTTGCGAGCTGAAACCTTGGGAGTCAGGGCGGCGCGAGGCGGCAGAAGTGCTGCGCTCGGCAGGTCCACGAGCTCCCACTTCTCGATGGCAAGGCCCCCGGTCGGGAGTGGAAGCGCGCTGAAGGGGAGGTAGGACAGGAGCCCGCTGGGCACGATGTAGAGACGACAGATAGATTCGAGCGCGCCCAACACGGGAAGAAGCAGGACCTGGGCGAGATCCCTGAGCGTCGCGCTCAGGTAGAACTCGGTGTTCTCCGTGGGAACCTGCCGCATGAGGGAGAGGAAGTCCTCGACGCGCGCCTCCACGCTGGCGCGGTCGCAGATGATACGCGCCGTCGTCAAACCTTTGGACGTCAGCAGGAAGATCGAAAGCCCGTGACGGCCGAGATGGTACTCGATGAGCGCCTCGCCGTCGCCCAGCTGCTTCGCCAGATCAGACGCCGTCTTGCCGGGGCCCCCAAGGACGGGCTTGCCCTCGGCCTGGCGGCCCAGCAGCTTCTCGAGGAAGCTCCGGGCCTTGCAGCTTTGCGAGAGCTCGAAACCCAGGTCGGACTGACCCAATTCGTGCGCGAGGTAGATGGCCAGGTCGTAGACGACAAGCTTCTCCGACATCCACTCGATGCGGTGCCCTTCCTCGGCGTATTCCTGCCGCCCCGATTCGAGGAGACGCACACCCTTCATGCAAGCGCTCAAGGCCTCCGAAGTGCGGCCCATGTCCCGGAGGGCCTTGGCCAGATGGTATTGGTTCCAATGACTGTCGTCACCGGCCTGGGTGTAGAGGTCCACGGCCTTCTCGGCAGCTTGGAGCGCCGCCTTCAGGATCAGGAATGCCGCGTCCGAATCCGTCGGCTTGAGCATCGCCGCCAAGGCACGGCGGGTCCGAGACAGCTCCCGATAGGTCTTCCCCTTGGACTTGGCGCTGTCCTTGGCGGTTTGGGTCGCCGTGATCCTTTCGAAGAAGGCGATGGCCTTCGTGAAGTGGTCCTCGCTGAGGCGAAGCGTCTCGATGGTCCGAGGCCGAGAACGCCCGTAGGCCGACCCGAGAGCCCGGTCGAAGAGCGCCCGGTAGCGGTGGTATTGGTCGGGGTCGGACTCGCGTATGGGCAGGAGTTCCAGGAATTCTCGGCCGCGGTGAGCGCTGCGGATGCACTCCTCAGCCGTCGCGCTGTTCTCCGCGAGACCGCGCAGGCTTTTCATGATGATCGTCAGACGGTCGGTCTTGTCCTTCTCCGCCGTGACGCGGCAATGCTCGAGGAGCTCGAGAGAGCGCCGACTCGTCTCGTTGGATTGGCTCCGCCGTCCGAGCAGGCCGGAAACGAGGGAGAGCCCGTTGAGAGCCTTCGCCTGACGGAAGTCGTCCTTCCGCGCTTCAAAAAGCGCGCTCGCATCCGTGAAAAGGGCATACGCCCTCTCGATATCGGATTGCATGGCCGCATCGAGACGGACGGCATGGTAGAGGCTCCAGCCGACGCGGTACGCCGTCCAGGCGTGATCGCCCGCGAAAGCGGCAAGGGGCGCAGCGAAGGCCTCCGCTCGGCGCGCGAGGATCGACGCATCCCTCTGGGATATCTTGCTCAAGGCTGGCGTATCCGGTTCATAACTCTGCGGCGTACGCTCGCCACATACTGCTCGCGCTCCCTGGGAGTCAGCCCGCGAGTGCGCCCGCCGGGAGCGGCGCACGTCCCGATACGAAGGGCCGCCGCCACCTTTATCGGTTCCATGCCGAAATGGGAAGCCAACTTCCCAAGAAGAGCTGAATCCAGCTGTTCGGGCCCGACGCTGCCGGCCAGGATGCGGATCAGCGCCGGCCGCTGCAGGCCGAGGGCATGGGCCGTGGCATCGAGGCCGTCCTTCTGGATGCGCGGCCCCGTCAGTTCGCCAAATCCCTTGGGCGGCTCGATGCCATCGCAGGAATAGGCCAGCATGATCGCCACCTGGCAGAGAGCGGCCAACTCGCCATCCGCGGCGGAAGGCTCCGGACCTCCGCGCACCTGAGCGAGGGGCTCGGGATAGGCAGCTAGCATCCCGCCCACTTCGCTCCAGAGCCAGGCGTCGAGGCCGGGACCATCAGCGCTTGGCACGGCGACCACGGCCCGGCGGACCTTGGCCTGGGAGAGTGCGACGATCGCGGCCTGAAGCGTCTTTTTCGTCGCCGTGGCACTCAGCCCCATCAGCTCACCCATCCGAGAGATGGTCATCTCCGGCAGGACCGAGAGGCGCAGGGCCTCGCGCTGACGCTCGTCGGCGATGAGGGCCAGATCCCGCTCCTCCAACAACGGCTGTGCGACGACTTGTCTCAGGCCCTTGAGCGAGACGTCCTTGTAGCCCTCATGCTGGTTGATGTAAGCCAGGATATCGAGCGAGATCCGGCGAAAGTGACTCGTGCTGGTGTCCGGCTTGAGCCCATAGAGCTCAAGGAGCTCATCCTCGTCCTTACCCAGGAAAGCGCGCGCGGTCCAGACCTCGACACCGGGGCGCGGGCCGACTGAACGCAAGCCCTCCAGGATGAGATTGAGGACCTCCCGGTCGCAGAGACTGCCCTCCGAATCTTCTCGCACCCCCGGCTCGTGCCCCACCATCGCTTCCAGGGACTCGACAAGGTGTTTGGCTGTACTCTCACCGCGCCTGGCGAGGGAGTCAGCATCGGCAGGTTCCTCGGCGTCTTTCTTAGCGTCGGGCCGCTCCTTCTTCGACTTCTTGTAATTGAGCGAGTCGAGGAAGATGTTGTTGGCGATGGTCAGGACCCAGGCTTTGAAATGTCCCTCGTCCGTGTATTTGCCCGCCTCAAGCTCAGAGAAGATCTTGCATTGGAGATCCTGGAGCAGATCGTTCTCATCCATGTTGGACGGCACACCCGAAAGGCTCTGCCGCGACCTGCGGACCTTGTCGCCCAACAGTGCGAACGCCAGCGCCGTGACGACCTCGAAAATCTCGTCGGCTATCGGCTCGGTTTCTGTCCTGGGTTTACCCGCTTTCGCCGCCTTCTGGTAGCGGACAGACAGCTCCCCGCCTCGGAGGTTGAGTTCCTGATAGTACTTCGTCTTGGCATCATCCTTAGGCATGCTCCCTCTTATATAACCCCGCTATCAGCCACGGTCAAGGCCCGGTTTCCGCTCGTGCCGAGCCAGATATTCCTTGATCCGCTCGACGTCCACCACCCACCGGTCGCCAGACTTGGAGATAAAGTCCTTTATCTCGGATAGGCTCAGAAGATTGGTCCCCATGGCGTCACCGAAGCGTTCGCGCAGCTTTCTGGGCCTAACGGCGCGGTCATCAAGAAACATTTGGAGCGCCTCGGAGAACTGGGCCTGGCTGACACCGAACTGCGACAGGTCATTCTCCGGAGAGACCGCACGCCCTTTGAGCGGCCTAAAGATCTTGACCTTGGGCAGATACCGCTGGAAGAGGTCGGCCGTGATCCCGCAGTCATCGAACAAGACCTCCGTCCCATGATCTTCAGCGGCAAACAGTTTTGAAATGTAAAGCCGATGGGCCGGATGGAGGCCCGGGGGCAAACGGCGGGCATCCAGATCGTCGAGCTCGGGACTTAAGAAGAGCACGTCATAGACGACCCCAAGCTCCTTTAACTCAGCCGCCGTGGCCTTCACGTTTTCCGGAGACGTCGTCCGGGAGGTGACGACCAGAACCCTGTGCCCGTCGCGCTTGAGCGCAACGCTCAGCCACCGAAAGAACTCGGGTGCTGCGTCAATGGTGCCGTCAATGTCGATTTGGACGACCATGGGAAACTCCTTGTTCGTGCCGCAGTTCGCGTTCAAGATCAGCCACCGCTCTTACGGTCAGCTTCAACACATATGAGTCGGGGGAGGGCCTTGCCCGTTCCCGCTTGATATACAGTTTTGTCTTTCGAATCACTTTGAGAAGGGTAGGCAGGACCAGGGGCACACAACCCCACCTGATGGCGGAATGAAGCAATGCCTTGGAGAAATCCAGCAATCGGCGGCGCCACTTTAGATTTTGCTCGGAGCCGTCCACAGCGGCATCAAGCGCGGATGTCATCCTTCTGTACTGGGGTTCCCGAAGCGAATAGAAAGACGATCTTATGTAGCCGGCCAGCAACCGGCGGCACGGACCACCATGTGCGATTTGGCTATCGATGAAGTCGAAGACCTTACCTCTCTTGGGAGCTCGCTGATCCACAAGACTCGAAAAGCGCTCCCTCAGGCGCTCTTCCTCCCCCCAATCGTGCCCACGCGGCAAGGAACGCGCCAAACGGTCGAAGTCCCGCCTGAATTGAGCCCGAGCACTCCGATAGCGAGCGCGGTACATGCGGGTCACGCGGACGCTCGCCTTGATTACCAGGAGATCGGCGGCCGCGCACATGTAGCAGTATCGGGCGATCTTGCCGGAGACCTCGACATCGGCTGCCGAGGTGAGACCGCACTTGCCGCAGACGAAGGAATGCACCGGCGTGCTCAAGAGCATTCGCTTAAAGAAGATCACCTGGCTCTCATGGTGATTCGGGCATCTCGACGCCCCTCGTCGGCTGTGGGGAATCTGGAGCCAGCCGATCTTCTTCTCTATTGCGAGCTGGATGCAGTCAAGACAGAACCAGTAGCCCTCGGTCAGACCGCGGAAGTCGATATGCGGCAGTTTAGGAATCATCATGTATCTCACTCCGGCACTCCACGGAAGGCCCCGGCACGGCCCCATGAGACCAAGAGCGCGCGTGCTTCCCGACAGTGGCCCCAGTCAAGGACAGCGATGCTCAGAAGATCGGCGATTTCGATCAGCGGCCCGATGGTCATGAGCGCCAGTTTCGCCACGAACCGCGCTGGAAGCCTCACGCCCTCCGTGCGAACAAGCTGCCGCCGATGATGCTTGACGCACTCAGACCACGGATAACCCATGTGACGCCCGAACCACCAGTTCTCCAGCGGTCCGTTGTCGAACTCGAATATCAAGGCCAGCAACCTGAGAAACACCATGGGCATACTCATGACCAGAACAGACCGCAGGTGAGCCGCCCAGGAGAACATCGACCTTTCGGTATTGGTCATCGCGCAGGCTCCTTTCCGTAGCACAGGTCTGCCCACCTGCCGTAGAAGATGATCCGCAGCCTAAACGTCCATGTGTCGTAAAACTCCAGAAGGCACCTGCGGCGCAGAACGTATTGGTCGATCTTCCAGGCCACCTTCATCGGCAGGCACGGGCTCAATAGATATCCCATCAGATGATAGAGCCTCCAGTAGACGATCATGCGCCACCAGTCACGGCCGTATTTCGTCATGGCGCACTCGGATCCGGAGCCGACCCAGCCTGTGACTGCAATCGCTGGATACCTCGTCTTGGCATGGTTCATCACCGAGTCCCAGTCTCCCATCTCGCCCACGTGATACGCGCTCTCCAATTCCCGGATCGCGCGCCAAGCCGCAGTGAGGTCGTTGATGAACTTCTGCGCATGCTCTAAATCGACCGCAAACTGGTCGAATTCTCGCATCACGCCGCGCATGGTCTTGACATAAGCGGGATCTTTCCGCGTCTCATCGTCTTCTCTGACCCTCACGGTCTGGAACACGGCGCCTGACATCCAGAGGGCGCAGTCGATGTGAAAGGTTCCCGATGGCTCCACCTCGGCCGCACAGAAGACAGCATCATCGGCCGTATGGAACGTGCCGCACCAGCCGGGCGCGAACTCGCCTCTGTGAACAACGATGTCTCTGACCAGATGAGCCTGGATCAGGCCGTAGGGGTCGCCGCCCTCGAACGAGGTAGGCAGGGCATAGATGTCGGGGCCGATCTCATAGGCAAGCCTCCCATTGAACGACCTAGTCTTGTCCGACATCCTGATTAAGTAATCGTCCGGTTTTAGTGTCTGCAGGTCGGCCTGGGTATCAAGGGTGATGAGATTTAACTCGTAGCGCCTGACTCCGGTCTTTCTGAATACGAACACGATGTTCTGCTGGGTCGTTTCGGAGATGATCACGCCGATGAATGAGGATCTAACTTTCCTATATGTCGAAATCAACCAAGGCAGCGCCTTGTGGGGCGCCCTGTGCAACGTGCCAAGGTCCACGACCTTCGACGGGATGAGATATTCGCGCAGATAGGCCAGGAATTGGTCAGTAAGGACCAGATCGATCTGGCTGTTCGCGACAATGATCTTCTCAATCGTCTTTGACATAGACACTCTTCACAACCTACCCCATGGGAGGCGAGTAGAACTTGGCGAAGGCCCCCCCGATGACACGATCCCCGCCCGTCGACTCGTAAACTTGCGCCTCCTGAATGCGAAATCGGACCCGAGGCACGACAACCGCGACCGCTTTGACCTGATTGATGGCGACGACGACCAGGGCATCCTCGGCCCCCGCGGGCCTGGGTGCGATCAGGTTCCCGACATGATCCTGAACGATGATGATCAACTTGGGCTGGACCCAACTGAGAGCATCGATCACGGCGGCGGGCCAGCGTTTCCGTTCAGCCTCGCGCGCTTCACGGCTTGATTCGGCCAGATTCAGGGCCAGGTGACCGAGCGTTTGGCCGGCACTCCGGAAGACCGAAAGGATGCTTTCTGCGCGGAGGGAGTCGACAAGATCGGCGAAGTCCTCAAAGCGCAGGGGCACGGTGCGCTGAAGCCCATCACTGTTCTGGTATCGCAGCTGCGGCGCCTGTTTCCGGGTTCGGGCATATCCCCGGACGACCTCACGCATGGCCCGCTCCGCCTGATCACGGACAAAGCAGTAGTGCCGCAGCTTGCTCGACCGCGGGGCCCGGCCGCCTCCCTGCCCTGGAGTGGTCATCATATTGATTCCTTCAGTAAACGGCATCCGCCGCCTCAGGTTGCGTTCCATGGCAAGTCATTCGCATAAAAATGGCCTCCCTCCCCTAACAACCGGCAGATTGCGCTGGCCGGGTAGCGTACCCTCATCTGCTCGTGATCGAAGAACTCGCGCGGCTCGGCGCGGCCGCGGCCGATCATCTGATAGTCGACGTCCAGCGCGGCCGGCACGTTCGGCGCATAGGACAAGCGGACGAAGCACTCCGTGGCTCCCGACGCGACGGCGCGCACGGCAGCATGCCGGGCAGAATAGGCCGCGATCCGGTCGATGTGGGTCAGATGCTTGCCACTGAGGGCTCCCCCACCCAGTGGCACGCGCGGGCCGTAGTAGTCCACGACAAGCTTGCGGCCGGTCTGACCGTTGTCGCCGTCGCTGCCGCCGTTGATGAGCGGGCCATTTGGGTTGAGCGATAGCTCGACCTCCGCCCATGGGTGGAGCCAACGCGCGTCTTGTTCCTGGAGCGTCGTGTAGGCTGCCCGCAGCGTGGCGTCGATGCCGCCGCAGACCTCAACGAACGTCGCCGCCTGCTTCTGCTGGAGCGTGACCAGTACATGCTCCAGGCTCCAACCCGCCGCGTCCTCGCGCAGGCGCACAAGAAGCTTGCCGTCAGGGCCATGGCCTGCCAGAAGGCCGTCCCGGCATGACCGCGCCAGCGCTTCACGGAAGGTGTGGGCCAGAAAGTGCTCGGGCGGCAGGTAGCGCGTCTTGGGGTCGTAGCCGGCGTAGCCGATCACGATCGCCTGGTCGTTCACCTTGTGCGACCAGATGGTCGGGTCGCCGATGTCCTGGCAGACGGTGTTCGACACCTTGTAGCGCGCGGCGTCCACCCAGTTGCCGCCCGCATAGCCGATCTCGATGCCCGTGGCCACGACGATATCCTTAAGGCTCCGCTTCAGCGGGTGACGCGTGACGATGCCGCCGCTGAGCCAGACCTGATCGGACCAGACCGAGACTTCGACCTGGCAGTAGGCGTCCTCGTCGACCTGATGGCAGGCCGCCACGATGGCGTCCGCTATCTGATCGCAGAACTTGTCCGGATGCCCCGGCAACACCATCTCGCTGAGTCTGATCATGACGGCCTCCTGTCCAACTGTGTGTATGAGATTCCAGCACGCTCGAGAAGCGCCGGGTTGCCGTCGCGCGACACGATCGCGTGGAGCTTCACACCGGCCGCCTTGCGCACGAGCTCGGGCGGAAGCTCCTCGATGAAGCCGTCGGTGATGACGACCGCCGCCGGCGGCCTGGTTTGAGCGAGATGCTCCAGCACGCAGGCCAGGCTCGTCCCTCCCGAGGTCCGAGTCCGGAGCTGCCCCCCCTCGATGACGGCGGGCGCTACCTGGTCGCTGAAGGCCCAGAACGGCGCCTTGATGTGGCGCCGCAAGTGGTTGAGCAGGGCGATGAGCTGTGGCATCTCGGCGCTCATGGAACCGCTCACGTCCAGATAAACCTGGGCCAGACCGGATCTTCGTGGTATGCCCGTCTCCCAGGTAGCCTCCGGCAGGAAACGGTCCCAAAGCGCGCGGATGAAGGCGCGTCGGTCCTTCGAGCTCAGGACCGGCAGGCGATAAGAGGTCTCCCGGATGTCGCTGACGGGCGCGCGCCGGTCGGGGATGAGATGCCGTTTGAGGACCTCGAGCGTCGAGCGCCGCCAGCGGGCCATCGCCTCATCCTTCGCCGTGAACAACGCATCGTAGGCCGGGGCGGCCGTGCCGCGGCTCTTGGGTGAGCGCCAGATCCCAGCGCCATTCATCGCTTTGAGGCAGTCATCAAGCGCCTCCCGCAGGGCCGGAGACAACGGCGCATCGGGGCCGTCATGATCGCCCAATAATTGTCCCAGGCTGATTTGGGGCATGCCCCGGAAGGCCTGCTCGGCCACCTCGCGGATGTCGTCGGCCACCAGCTTCCCCTCGTACAAGGCCTGCCAGGTGCGAACTAATTGGGTCGCTTGGCAACGGGCCTTATGGGGACCCAGGGCACGCTCCTCATCCTGAGTCAGCGGCCTGAGCAGGCGCATGAGGCCGCCGGAGTCCGCGTAGTATGCGCTCATCATCGCGCTGTATTCGGGGCCGAGCTGGCGGTGGATGATGGCGTTGATGACCGCATCGGCCGCCAGATGCTCGCTCAAGGTGATTCGCCCCTCCCCTTCCGTGTGCCGCAGCAGGACGTGGAGGAACTCATGACAGATCACGGCCTTGACCTGCGCGTCGTTGGCGCAGTGCGCCGCGACGAACGCCAGATTCACGAGCAGCCGCGGCCGCTCTTCGCGGGTCACGGCCAGCGTCGGCACGCTGTCGGTAAACTCGATGGCGAGGATCTTCAGCACGGCCCGGATCGCGAGAGGGTTCTCGTCAATCAGCTCGCGGACAATGGCCCGGAATCGTTCTTCGTTCATGAGTAGAAGCCCTCCGGGTCGAACAGCTCCAGCCGCCTTGTGAGGCTGGCCTGCGTCCAGAGGACGGGCCGGCTGGGGTTGTAGAGCGTCGCCGTGCAGAGGCCGAGCATCATCGCCTGAGAAAGGACGTCCATCGCGGGCGCCGATGAAACCACCAGAGGCGGCGCCTTGTCCGGGCGGCAGATCAGGCGCTTGCCGACCGCAGAAACCGTCTCGCGCAATGCTTCGGCATCCGCGAAACCCTCGCTCGCCAGCAGCTCATGAAGCACGGTGATTGGATCGCGCCCCTCGAAGTCGAGACCCCATCGTATCTGATGTGGACAGCGGGCCAGGCCGTCCCCGCCGAGAAGGCTTGAAACCACGTGCTCGACGCGCGTGCGGCTGGACGGACCGCCGGTGTTGCAGTAGAGGATCATCGCTTCGCGGCCTCCCGGATCAGGCTCACGCAGGCCTCGATCTCGCGCTCCAGCGCGGCAGGGTCGCGCGGGACCGTGGCGCTGGCCAGGCACCAGTTGAAGAACTGCCGCGCTCGCTCGAGCCTGGCGCCCTTGAGCCCCGCCAGCACCTTTGCGTACCGCGCAATCTCCGGGTGCTGCGTGTCCTTCTGGTTGAGGCGCTCCTGCCAGGTCACCGTGCCGTCCACCGTCAGGATCGGCCCCGCCACCTTGCCGAGGTCGTTGACGCCCTCAGCACCGACCGGCAGCCTGCCCTGGACGGCGCCCGCGTAGACCGCGAAGGCAAAGGCTGCCGCGCGCTCTTTGGGCTCGCCCGCCAGAAGCTGCTCCACGGCCTGCGTTCCGGAGTCGGGGTCCGGGCAGTGCCGCAGCAGCAGCGCAAGCTTGGCCGATAGGTCTTTCTCCAGATGGAAAGCATGAACCCACTTACGGCCGCCCGTCAGCGTCACGCTGTCCCAGGCGGCTCGGTGGGCGGCCGCCACGGCCTCCGCCGAGACCTCGGCGCCCCAGGTCTCATGGGGCAAGCTGCACATGAGAACCTGGCGGAATACCGCCTCCTCCGTCTTTCCGGCCACGATCGAGGCCGCGAGAAGGCTCCGCGAGAGCAGGCGCGCTCGGCGCGGTGAGATGCGCACCTTGGCGTTGTTGAGTAGTGTGACCGCCGCTGTCGAATAAGCAGTGATGTCTACGGGACAGCTCTCGACCCTCCGCAAGAACTCCCGACGCCAGGCCTCGACCTGCCCGCGAAGGCTGCCGCCGTCGTCCGAGGCCACCCCTTCGCCGGCCGGGTCGGCGATGCTGAGGCGCTCTTCCTGGCCCAGCTCATCCCAGTCGGCCGCGCGGACGAACAGGGCGAAGCGGTCCCCCAGCGCCGGATCGAGCGGCTCGGAGCCCGTGTAATCCTCCACGGATGTCTTGTCTCCGCCGCACGGGTTCATGGCCGCCCAACGAAAGCGCAGCTTCGGCAGGGAGATGCCCTGGATGCGGCGCTCGTGGATCAAGGAGAAGAGCCGGTTCTGGTGCTCGGGCTTGCAGCGGCTGATCTCATCAATAAGGACTGACTCGGCACCCCATACGGTCGCCGGCGTCTCCAGGAACTTCACCGTGGCCTGAGCCTCGTCCGGGAACGGGAAGCCCACCAGGTCGTCGAACGAGATGAGGCTGGCGTTGTAATGCCGGTGCGAGAGGCCCAGCGCCTCGCTCAGTGAGTTGAGCAGGAAGGTCTTCCCGGTCCCCGAGCGCCCGATCAACAGTAACGGGTCTTCCGTCACCAGCGCGGAGAGGATGACCGTCTCCACGCCATCGAAGCCGAACACACCCAGCCGCGCCAACCGTCCCTGAGCGCTCATAGCGACACCGCCTGGGGGATCCCGTTTCGTATGCGCAGGTAGGTGCGCCGCCCGCCGTAATAACGCGAAAGCCCGGCGTCGATATCGATGAGCCGGCCGTCCGGGCTCTGCGTGATGGAGGTTCGCACGCTGTGGCCGAACACCTGGCGGATCTTCCCGGCATCCGCCGAGGCGAACAGTTCCCGCGCATCCTCCCAGAACAAGCCGCCGACGGGGCGGCTGCCGCCGCGCGAGGCGCCGGCCTGGAACATCGGATGTGTGAAGTCCCCGATCTCCACTGCACGCCGCAGCAGCGCGTTGATCTGGTCCGCCAGCGCCGTCTCCGGATCCTCCTCGGACAGCTGCCTTCGCAGGCTCGAGCGCAGCCCGGCATGAGTGAACAAGACGGGCTCTCCCGCAATCTCCGTCCCGGTCTGGAATGCGCCCGAGACGGAACCCGAGAGGATCTCTTCCCTGAGCCGCGCCGCGAACAAGCGGGCCTTCTTCAGGGGCAGCGTCGTCAGATGATAATTACCCTTAAGGAGCTCGAGTTCATGGTTTCCGAGCAGCCGCACGACGCGGCATTCGCTTTCAGCGTTCTCACAAGCCTGGCTCTGCAGGCGCGCCAAAAGCTCCCAGGCCGCCAGCGACCGCGGGCCGCGGTCGATCACGTCGCCGACCTGGACCACCACGAGCCTGCGGCCGATCCAACACCCCTTGGCATCGGTCGCCCCCGCATGGCGCAGGACGGCCTTGAGACCGGATATCTCGCCATGAACGTCGCCGATCGCGATGAGCTCGGGCCTGGCGACAGGCTGAAGCGCCAAAGTCTTGAGCTCTTGGGCCCGGAAGGAACACCGAGAAGCCTCTTCCGTCAGGCCGTGATCCCTAAAGAGCCGCCCGACCGTCTCGACCTGCTTGGGGTCACCCTGAAGCGGCGAGAGCGCTTTGACCCCGTATCGGACCGCCTCTTCGACGCGTCCCAGCTCGAGCAAGAGCCGGATCAACGCGCACAACGCCGCGCCGTCGCCCGGATCCTCTACATGCCGCCACATCAACTCATTCGGCGTCTTCACAGTTCGCCTCCTTTGCGTCAGGGCGAACCGTGAGGTCCACCCGCTTTAGGTCGCCAGTTCATCCCTTTCGGGATCGGTCGGGGCCAAGTTGGACATTAAAGACCCACCGTCCTGCATACATACAACCGACAAACAGCCGCCAGGGTTGCAGCAAAACGAAAAACCCCAGTCCTAATGGGACCAGGGTTCACGTATCGCTTTAGGTCCCGTTAGGCCGGGGCCAAGCTGAACTCAAAGTCCCACCGCCAGGCTTTCACCCAGCACACTGATAGTAACACGACCTCTGGGTTCCATCAAGACCCAAAAAGGACCCACGCAACCTGCTCACAACCATCAGAGTTACATGTTCGACTCACCAAGGAGGTGTCCATGCGTGAATTGTCATTCGTGATACTCATCGCTGCCGCGTCAGCCCTGACGGCTTGCACGGCGACGGTCCAGACCTACGATTCCAGCGAACGCCTGATCGGAAGCTGCAAGGCGCATCGGTGGATCCTGGGGCCGGCTGTCACCTGCTCAGGACGAGCGAACGGCGAGACGCAGAAATAAGGCCGAAGCCGGCGTGCTTGCCAGCTGGCAGGCGCGCCGGCTTCTTCCGTCAGCTAAGCTTGTCGTTCGGACTCAGCGGTTTCCCTGAGCCAGCCCAGCATGACGAGTCTTCGTATCGCTTTGGATCGCGAACCCCGTATTGCCCATCAGCCACTCCGCGACATGGTGGTATTTTACGCCCGGCTTGCCTGCAGTTCCGGACAGCAGCTTGAGAAGGTCCCTGAGCAACGCGGGGTCAAAGGATTTGAAGGTCCGGGGAACGAACCCGGTGAGATCTGGATTTTGCTTCTTCATGGATCGCAGCGCAGCATCCACAGCCTTCGCGAGAGAGAGGTCCGGAGGCATCGCCAGGAGCTGTTCCGTGCGCGTGTTGGGCGGGAAGTAGTATGCGCCTTCAGCTTTGTAGGCGCCGGGGCAATCCGCCAGCGATTTGTCAGCAGCGAGAGCCAGCTTCGCACGCACAGCGGAAGACTTCACCTCAGCGAAGCACAGTAGGAGCAACGTGATGAGCGGTCGCTCGTATTGCGCGACGGTCAGCCCCGCATGAACGCGAAGGCGGTCCACCCCATTCCACAGATTTCGTTCAAACGCATATTTGCTTTTCTTCGAAGATAGGGGCTTCCTCATTTTGATCGCCCTCCGGGGAGTCCTTATATGAAAGCTCCGCAACAATTAAACTGGATTCACGCTCTCCAGGTTGCGACGTTCACCGCCGTGCGGATTGCTTATAAAACGGCACACCATACAACTTCTCCTCAAGTGTCTTCCAGCCCGCGCGCGGAAGCGAACCCGCGGCCGCCAGGCCAAGGAATTCCGCGCGCTTGACCAGGCCCAGGTAGCTGAGCGTGGTGCGGGTACGGCGCTTGAGCTCGATGATGTGGCGCGGTGCGCAGGTGCCCTTGCCCACGCCAAGGTCGCACATCATCCGACTGAAGTCCGCCTCGGGGAAGAGCAGCTCGGCGGCGAAGATCTCCGCGCCGATCTCGATGTGCTCGGACTGGTTGCGCGCGCCGCAGGGGGCTATCGCCACGCCATGGTCGAAGAGGTGGTGCTTGAGCTCGTGGGCTAGGGTGAAAACAAACGGATCATTCGGCAACTTGGCCACCATCACGGTCGGGCCGAGGTGGTCGCGAAAATAGGCGCCGCGGACTTCCTTGAGCTTGTAGGGCCAGATGTCGATGCGCACGCCCTGGTCCTTGTAGATGCGGCGTAGGTCGGATTTACGCACGCAGCAGGACGCAAGGCCGTACTCGGCCCGCACGCGGCGGGCCAGGTCCTTCATGTCATGGTAGTAATCGCTGCGGCTCACGCAGACTTCTGCTTTCGTCCAGGGCGAGGGCGCGGACTCTTGTCCATGCTGCGGGCGCGGCGGTACTCGGCGTACCGCTGAAGTTCCTCTATGTCCTCGGGTGGCAAGTCCTTAGCGGCCCGCATGAGCGCCAAGACAGGGCCGTCGTGGAGCGCCTCCTGCTGCGGGAAGAACTCAAGGATAGAGCGGCCGAAAAAGCGGCTGAGCTTCTCGAGGTCGTTGATGTCGGGCTTGTAAGTGGCTGTCTCCCAACGAGAGACGGTGTTGGGCGTGACATCCAGATGTTTGGCCAGGGCTTCCTGCGACAGCCCCCCTCCACCACCGTAGGCCTGACGCAGTTCGCGGATCCGATTGCCGATATAGCTGAGAAGCTCCATCTTGGGGCGCCCCCTGCCTATCCTGTTTTAGGACAGCATTATCCTATTCATGTTGACATCCATCCTGTCGCTGACTATTATATCCCACTACAGGACACAGATTCAACATCCACAGGATACCCCCCATGAGCAATCTGCCGATTCCGCCGAATTCGCCCGAAGCCGAGATGGCCGTGCTGGGCTCCATGATGATCGAGAAAGAAGCGACCGAACGAGCTCTGGAGATCCTCGATGAGAGCCATTTCCATGTGGCTGCCCACAGGACCATCTTCAGAGTCCTCGAGGCGCTCAACCGCGCCGACAAGGCGATCGATCTTGTCACCGTGGGCGAGGAGCTGAGCCGCATCAAGCAGCTCGACACCATCGGCGGTATGAGCGTCCTGACCGACATGCTCCACAAGGTCGCCACCGCGGCGCACGTCGAGCATTACGCCCGCATCGTGCATGACAAGGCCGTCTTGCGCGAGCTGATCCGGACCGCCTCGAGCATCCTGCAGGACTGCTACTCCGAGAAGGAGCCCACACTCCTTCTTGATGAAGCGCAGGCGCAGATCATGACGGTCGCGCAGCGGCAGACAGCGAACAAGTTCGCGGACACCAAGGAGATGATGCAGAAGGCCATCGAGCACATGGAGCTGCTGCACAAGAACAAGAACTCGGTGACCGGAGTGGCGACCGGCTTCAAGCAGTTCGACTCCATGACCGCGGGGCTTCACCCGGGCAACCTCATCCTGATCGCGGGCCGGCCCGGCCACGGGAAGACCTCACTCGCCATGAACATCGCCGTGAACATCATCATGAAGAGCGCCAACCGCTCGGTCGCTTTCTTCTCGATGGAGATGGACAAGTCGGACATCGCCTGCCGCCTCATCTCCTGCCAGGCGGGGATCAGCATGCAGAAGGTGCGCAGCGGGTATTTCAAACGCGAGCAGTGGGGCGACCTGACGAGTGCTGCGGCCCGCCTGGCCGAGACGTCCCTCTTCGTCGATGACTCAGCAGGGCTCTCGGTCCTGGAAGTCCGAGGCCGCGCGCGGCGACTGGCCAACGACCTCCGCAAGAAAGGCAAGCCGCTGTCTTTGATCATCATCGACTATCTCCAGCTGATGCATGGGTCCTCCCGGCGCACGGAGAACCGACAGCAGGAGGTCGCCGAGATCTCCCGTGGCCTTAAGTTCCTCGCCCGAGACCTGGGCATCCCAGTGATCGCCCTCTCCCAGCTCTCCAGGCGAGTGGAGGACAAGGCGCGCAGCGACGGCAGGCCGCAGTTATCCGACCTGCGGGACTCGGGCTCCCTGGAGCAGGATGCCGACGTGGTCGCCTTCATCTTCCGCGAAGCGGCAAGCCGCGCGCATGACCTCTCGCTGGACCCCAAGAAGGCTGAGATCATCCTCGCCAAGCAACGGCAGGGGCCGACGGGGGTTGTCCACGTCCATTTCGACCCCGAGCTCACGCGGTTCGGCAACCTGGACGCGACCGCCGAAGAGCCTTGGCACGATGAACAGGCCTCATTCACCTAGAATCCATTTTGACGCCTACCGCAGCCGCGAGAATTTCGGGTCATGCTCTTTGAAGTTCTTCATGGCTCGATCGAGCGAGGTGGTGGCGTAGCAGTAGAAGCAGCCGCCCGGGCAGGTGGTATCCATCCCGATATCGACGGTTTTAATACAGCGGCATTGTTCTCGGGAAGGACCCGGCTTTAGCGCCGCGACCTTCTGAAGGATGCTGTCGCCGTACGGGGAAAATAATTCGGCTCCGCAGCATTGCGCCAAAGCGAATTTACCGGAATACTCCTGATTACAGCAGACGCGCAATTGGATCCCATGCGCCTCCGAGACAGCCTCCAAATCAAGGAGCAACGCCATCTCGGCGGCACCCACACTACGGAGGTCAGGATATCTCTGATATGTCGTCTCGCGTTGCTGGGCAGACTGACGCCAGGAGATGCTGTGCCCGGGAGGCACCTTGGAGACAGCTTTTAGATAGGGCTCGGTAAAGCTCACATTCACGACGTTCGTATGACCTGCCAGGCGAGAAGCGATCTCCTCGAAATTCGG
>Ga0154727_1092_pt7 | contig 23540 bp, 20 predicted proteins | sample Rifle2008BG16ft_FD_105735 | JGI IMG/M metagenome (GOLD analysis project Ga0154727, IMG submission 105735) | Elusimicrobia bacterium RBG_16_66_12 | reverse complement strand
CCCCGCAGGACGATCACGCCCACGCGTCCGTCCGTGCGATAGGCGCGGCCCTTGTCGTTGACGCCCTCGAGGGGAATCGACGGCAGGGGCATCAGCGCGGCGGTCTCCAGCAGCGGCGAGGCGGACAGCGTCTGCAGCACGAAGTCCCGCTCGCGGTCCCTATCGGGGTCGGCGCCGCAGTTTCCCGAGCCCCACCAGTAGCCGCGCCCGCGCCGGTCGAACATCCCCGTCCACCAGAGGCGGAAGCGGTGGCGCCGGGCGAGAGGCCGCGCCGGCAGCGCCCAGTTCATGTCCTGCCGTCGTCCGAGCAGGCGATAGTCGTCGAGCGGAGGGAAAGAGGCCAGGCGGCGGCCGGCGAGGATCTCGGAGAGGCCGGCGGCCAGCGAGCCGCGCACGCTGCGGGGGACCGCGGTCCAGCCCGCCTCCGTCAGAGCCTGGCGCAGGGCCTGGGGCGTGGCGACGAAGACGATGTTCAGGGGGTCGCCCGGCTCGCCGCCGCGGCCCTCGTCGACGGCGGGCAAGGCCGGGGCGGCCTCGCCCCAGCTCGCGACCATGACCGGGACCGGCGGCCGCCCCGTCGCGGGTCCGAGGCGGTCCAGGCTCAGCAGCAGGAAGACCGGCGGCAGGGCGAGGAGGAGTTTCTTCACATCTTGCGCATGAAGAGTATGGGGCCCTTCTGGATCCGGCCCGGGTGGGCGCTGACCCCCGTCAGCACGTCCTCCGCCGTGAGGGCGTCGGGGAACTGCCTGACGCCCAACTGCATCTGGATCTTGGCCGCCGTGTGAGGCATGAAGGGGTCGAGCCAGCCGCCCACGATGCGCAAGGAGCTCACGATGTCGGAGAGGACCGCTTCGCAGCGGGCCATGTCCGTCTTCGCGAGCTTGAACGGCTTCGTATGCTCGATGTGCGTGTTGAGGCCGCGCAGGACCTCCCAGATGGCGTCGAGAGCGCCATGGAAGTCCAGCGCGTCCATCTTCGCGTAGACCTCGGGCGCGCGCTCGGCCACGGACTTGGTGTAGAGTTCTCCGTCCAAAGGCGGCTTGGCCGGGAGCTTGCCCTCCAAGTATTTGTCGACCATCGTTTCGACGCGGTAGACGAGGTTGCTGAGGTCGTTGACGAGTTCCGCGTTGAAGCGCCGCAGCAGCGCGCCTTTCGAATAGTCCCCGTCGTTGCCGAAGGGCATCTCGCGCAGCAGGAAGTAACGGAAAGCGTCGACTCCGAACTCGGCGACGACCGAATCGGCATCGACGAAGTTGCCCTTGGATTTCGACATCTTGTCGCCGTCCACCGTCCACCAGCCGTGCGCGAACACGCACTTGGGAAGGGGCAGGTCCGCGGCCATCAGCATGGCGGGCCAGATGACCGCATGGAAGCGGAAGATCTCCTTGCCGACGATGTGCACGTCGGCGGGCCACAGGTCGTCGCGGCCGGCCGCGGCGGACCAATAGTTGATCAGGGCGTCGAACCAGACGTAGATGGTGTGGGATTCGTCGCCGGGGACCGGCACGCCCCACTTGACCTTCTGGCGCGAGATCGAGAGGTCCTGCAGGCCGCCTTCGACGAAGCGCAGGATCTCGGCCGCGCGGTGCGCCGGGCGCAGGAACCCCGGGTGCTCCCGGTAGTGCTTCAGCAGCGGCTCCTGGTACTTGGAGAGCTTGAAGAACCAGCTCTCCTCTTCGATTTGCTGGAGGGGCTTGCGGCACTCCTTGTTCGGGCAGAGACGCCGTCCCTTCTCGTCGGGCGGGGCGTCGGTCTCGCTGAAGAAGGTCTCGTCCGGGACGCAATACCAGCCCCGGTAGAGCCCCTTGTACGCGTCGCCGCGCTCCTTCAGCTTTAGGAAGAGTTCCCGGACCCTGTTCTCGTGGCGCGGCTCGGTCGTGCGGATGAAGTCGTCGGGGCGGACGTCGAGGCGCTTCCAGAGGTCGCGGAACTTGCCCGAGTTCTCGTCGCAGAACTCCTTCGGGGACTTGCCGGCGGCCTTGGACGCCTCCTCGATCTTCTGGCCGTGCTCGTCGGTCCCGGTGAGCAGGTGGACCTCCGCGCCGCGGATGCGCTTGGAGCGGGCCAGCACGTCGGCGGCGACGGTCGTGTAGGCGTGGCCGATATGGGGGGCCGCGTTGACGTAGTAGAGCGGGGTCGTGATGTAATATTTCTTCATAATCCTCGTTCCAGGAACTGTTCCACGGATAGGTCGGCGTACGCTCCCCCGATGTGAACGGGCTTCGTCTCCGGATGGCGATTCAGGAATGTCTTCAGGCCTGGCGTTGGGTGTCCGTCTCCGGCTGTGACCTCCACCGCCAGCAGGTCCTTTCCGCGCTGCACGATGAAATCGACCTCCTTGTCTCTCTCGGACCAATAGAAGACGTTGTCACCGACGTTGAGGAACGACGCGCCGACGGCATTTTCCACGAGGCGGCCGTAAAAGGGCCGGTCCCGCAGGGTTTCCTCAAAGGATACGCCTCGTAAGGCCGTGACGATCGCGTTGTTGCGCGCGATAAGTTTGGGGCTGGATGCCCGGACTCGAATGGCGCGCGGACTGTACTTGCGGACGGGTTCGACGAGGAACGCGCCCGCGATCAATTCCAGGTAGTTCGCCAGCGTGTTGATGCTGCCTCGGTCTTGCAGTTGACCCAGCAGTTTCTGGAGGCTGATGACTTCCGCGGGATGCCGGCAAGCCAGCGCGAGGGTCTGCCGGAAAAGAGCCGGATGGTCGATCCGGTGCACGGCCGGGATGTCGCGTCCTATGACCGTCTCCAGAAGAGAATTCTGGATATAGTCCTTCCAGGCGGTGAAATCGTCGATGAAGGGGACGGCTCCGGGATAGCCGCCGTAGAAGAGGAACTGGTCGAGCGTCCATCCGAACGCTTGGCGGCATTCCGAGTAGCTCCAATGCGGGCAGTGCGTGAGTTGGAAGCGTCCCGAGAGACTCTCCTGCATCCCGCGCTGAAGAAGAAGAGCGGACGACCCGAGAAGGATCACTCGCAGCGGCTCTTTGGCCCGGACGTCTTCGTCATGGAGCATTTTGACCGCCTCGCTCCATCGGGGGACTTTTTGGATCTCGTCAACGACCAGGATCGGCATCTTGCCCTTGAGTTTTCGGGCTTGACGCCAAGTCTCCGCCAGCCACTGAGCGTCTGGAGGCGTCAGCTGATCCGCCGTCGCATAGAACTTCGGCCCCGGCCACGATTCCAAGAACTGATGAATAGCGGTCGTCTTCCCGACCTGTCTGGGGCCCGTCAGTATCTGGAGGACATGGGCCGGCCTCGCGAGGTTGGTGTGAAGGGGTGAGAGAATCAGTTGCCGCTTAAATGTCATAAAAATACGCTGCTAAAATAATCGCTTATCATGCAAATCACAAATTGTTCAGTGTGCTGAATAGATTACAACTCTCCATCTGGCCATGATTCAATGAGCCCGAGGCCTTGGCGGCGTCCTAGATCGGTCGTTATCGTGCGGACTCGGCTTCGAGAGCGGCCAAAGTCATGATGAGCTTCGGGTCAGCGTTTGCTTTGAGGGCCGTGCGTAGGCGAGACAGCTCACGCAGCGGCCCCTCCACCTGCGCGAAGGTCCGCGCGCCCTCCAGGTGGCGCAGGCGTAGTTCCTGGCCGAGGCAGAACAGGGTCTTCTCCACGCGCACGCGCGCGGCGGCCAGGTCGCGGGGCAGGGAATCGGCGATGGTCACGGCGTCGAGCGGGCTTCCGGCGCGGGGCAGGGCCTCGTCGCCGGTCATCTCCAGCGCGCGCCCGGCCGAGCCGTCCGACAGCGCGGCCAGGCGCCGGGCCTTGTCGGCGGGGATTCCGCGGCCCGCGAGGATCTTTTCCAGGATCGGCGCGGGCAGGGGGCCGAAGGGCACGGTGAAGCAGCGAGAAGAGATGGTCTTGGGCAGGCGCTCGCGTTGGGTCGCGCACAGGATCCAGATTGTCTTGGGCAGGGGTTCCTCGAGATACTTCAGCATCGAGTTCGCGGCCGCCTCATTGAGGCGCTGCGCGTCGGGGATGACGGCGACCTTCCAGCCGTCCAGCATGGACTTCATGCTCAGGTCCTTCAACAGATGGCGGACCGTGTCGACGTGCCAGATTTTTTGCTTTTCAACCTCTTTTTCTTCCAGCGTCGCCTGGTAGAGCTCATCGAGGACGGCCACGTCGGGATGGGAGCGGTTATCCACCGACAGGCAATCCGGGCAGGAGCCGCAGGAGGCCTCTCCGGTGAACGGCCTCTCGCGGCAGACCAGGGCCTTCGAGAACTCGCGGGCGGCCAGCGCCTTGCCGACCCCGTCCATGCCCGTGAACAGCATGGCCGAGGGGATCTTCTCGGTCGTCAGCAGGCCTTCGAGCGTCTTGGCGGCGCGGGGTTGGCCCAGGACCTTGTCGAGTCTCATTATGCCGCCATCAACGTCCGGATGATCTTTGAAGCTTCCGCCAAGGGCTTGAAGCGGATGGTTTTCCCCATGAACGTCTCTTCGCCGACCATGTTCTCGGAGAATACGATCGCCCCGAGCGTTTCCGGGTAGTGAGAGATGAAAGTCTTCATCGCCGGAGGGACCTCTCGGCGGGAGAGGGTCGTTTTGACCTCGATGAGAAAAGGCTTCCGGTCCTTCAAGACGACGAAATCGATTTCCTGCCCCGACTTGTTTCTCCAAAACCGGATCTCTATATTGGGCTTGAGCGCGTAGGCCAACTGCAGGAATATAAAGGATTCGTGGAGGACGCCGCGATCTCTCCTGTGTCGTATCGAGCCGAAATCCTTCAGAAGGGCATTTCTTATGCCGAGATCGTAGAAATAGATCTTCTTGGATTTCTTCAGCTCGTTGCCGAGGCTGAGGGAATAGGAGTGGACGGGGTGGCAGATATAGGTGTTTTCCAGGATGGAGAGATGCTTGTTGACCGTGGCGGCGGTCAGGCCGACCTCGCGTGATAGGCTGTTTTCGGAGACCAACGAACCTTGATTCTCAGCCAGCAGATAGATGAGATGATTGAAAGCCCGGATGTTCTCTTCCTTGATCAGGGCCTTCACGTCTTTTTGGATGTAGGTCGCCAGAAGTTCATTCAGAAGTCTGATTTTGGACGGCGCGTCGGGGACATTGACAAGTCCCGGCAAGCCGCCATAGGTCAGGTACTCCTCGTAACGGTTCGTCGCCGCGCCCGCGGGGGCCTTCTGATTGAATTCTCCCAGGCTGAGAGGCGTGATTCGCGTGACGAGCCTCCTGCCCGCGAGGCTTTCCTTGAGGTGTTTGTGGATCTCGATCGCAGACGAGCCGGAGGCGAAGATCTTGATCTTCTTGCGGCCATCGAAGACGGCTTTGAATATCTTCGAGGCGTTCTTCAGATAATGGAACTCAGCCATGAAGACGATGCCCGCTTTCTCCGTGAGCATGCGGAACACCTCGGCGTCGGTCTTGTTGAAGGCCATGAGATCCGAGGGGATCTCCAGGTCGGAGTATCGCGTGCCGAGTCCGCTCCCGCGAGCCTGCTTCTGAAGCTCTCGAAGCAGGAAGGTTTTGCCGACCTGACGCGGCCCCAGCAGGATGGAGACCTCCGGCCGCTCGATCTCCTTGACCAGATCCTCGAAGCAGCTGCGGGCTATCTTCATTTAGACTATTTTATACCACTACTATAAAAAAGTAAACAGCCTGTCAGTCACGCGGGCCAAGATCTCGCGGTGAAGGTCATCGGCCGGGCGGGTGCCGTCGAGGAGGATCGTCTTGCGGGCCGAGCGGGCCAGGCGGCGGTAGCCCGCGCGGATGCGGCGCTTGAAGGCGGCATTCTCGCGCTCCAGGCGGTCCAGGGCGCGTTTCTTATCGCGGCGGGAGAACTCGGAGTCCGGGACGTCGATGACGATGGTGAGGTCCGGCGTGAGTCCGCCCGTGGCGATGCGGTTGAGCGTGCCGGTCGTCTCCAGGCCGAGGCCGCGCGCCAGGCCCTGGTAGACGTCGGTCGAGAGGGTGTAGCGCTCGCAGATCGCGGTCTTGCCCGCCTTCAATGCCGGGAGCAGGACCTCCGCCGTGTGCTGGGCGCGGGAGGCTTCATAGAGGAAAAGCTCCGCGACGGGGGAGACCTCCAGCTTGGGGTCGAGGAGGACCTTGCGGATGGCCTCGGCCACGCCGGTGCCGCCCGGCTCGCGGGTGTGGAGCACCGGACGGCCGAGGGCGCCGAGGGCTTCGACGAGGAGGCGGGCCTGGGTGGATTTGCCCGACTTGTCGGGGCCCTCGAGGACGATGAAAAGGCCTTTTCGTCTCGGCACGCGGGAATTCTAGCAATTCGCCGCCCGCCGGGCGCGGCGGGGCTACCAGGTCGCGGGCTGGGCCGGGACCTCCTCCCAGGAGTCGCGGGAGAGGGTCACGTTCAACTGGGGCAGCTGCAGCGTGTCGTTGTAGAAGATCATCACGTTGCCGGCGCCCGACCAGCCCGACTGCACCCAGACCGCGCCGTAGACGTCCGAGTCGCCCGTCATGCTGATGGTGCCGCCCACGTACATGAAGCCGTAGAGCCCGACGTCGCTGCCCGAGGCCGAGCCCTCGCAGGTCACGCCGCAGGAGCCGATGTCGTAGGTGGCCGCGTTGGTCTTCAGCCCGGTGTCGCCGGGATATTGGTTCGTCGAGCCGGTGTCGAACTGCTGGTATTCCTTCCAGGCCGCGGCGGGGACGTGGACGGCGGCCGGGTTGTATTGGTCGGTGCCCGCGACGCTGTAGTTGCCGCGGATGATGATCGTGCCCTTGATCCCGTTCTTGCCGGTGGCGGAGAGGTTGTTGTCCCAGTACCAGATGTAGTCCGACAGCTTGCGGGTGTCGTTGTAGATATTGCCGACCGAGCAGTTCACGCACGCGGAGCCGCAGGCAATGGTGCATGAGCCGCTGGCGGGGCAGCTGCCGTCGCAGTTGAGGGTCCCGGTGGCCGAGGCCGAGGAGCGCAGGGCGGCGAAGTCGAAGATGGGCAGCTCCGGCACGTCGTAGGCGGACCACCATTCCAGGTTGTCGGTGTTGGGCGGGGTCAGGCCGTTGGTGTCTCGCGGGTTGCCGCCTGTCCCGGTGACGACCTGCTTAGAGAGCTTGCGCGGGAAGTAGCGGCCGGCGGAGGTGCCGGAGAGGGAGATATTCCCCATGGCCAGCGCGGGCCCCCAATGCACGATGTTGCTGCCGCCCATGTCGATGGTCGCGCCGGAGATCAGGCCCCCGGGGACGGCCGAGTTCGTGTAGCGCACCCGGATGGAGCGCTTCTCCTTCGACTGGCTGTCGCGACCCTCGGAGATGATGGTGACCTGGTCGGCGTTGGGGCCCGAGGTGATGCTGATGCGGTAGGCCCCGCCGGGGATATCGGTGTAGGTCGAGTCGAAATTGTAGCCGGCCAGCGAGACGCCGAGCCTCGCGTTGGCCCAGGTCGAGGTCGAGCTCTTAAGCTTCCAGTAGGCGCGGTCGGTGCCCGCCTCGGCCAGGTTGAAGGCGACGGTCGATTTCCGGTCCTTGACCGAGGAGCGGCTCTCCTCGCGCACCCACATGACCATCGCGGGCACGATGATGAGCAGGACCATCACGATGAGGACCACCCCGGCCAGGACCTGGCCGCGGCGGGAGCGGGCGTCACGGTGGAGGGTGTTCATATCAGTTCATCAGCCGGACCTTCTCGGAGGCCATGTGCAGGGCCTTGGTCCGTCCCTGGTAGATGCTCTTCTCGAGGGTCACCGAGACCGAGACGATGCTGAGGTCGTCGGAGCGCGGGAAGGTGAGGGCGAGGTACTTGAGGTTCTTGGTCAGCGTCCGGTTCTGGGTGCCGACCTGCTGGATCAGGCTGGTGCCGCTCTGGTAGTACCTGATCGTCGTGCCCTGGATCTTCGTGAAGGTCAGGCGCGAGTAGAAGGGCTGGGACGTGTTGGCTCGGTCGATGATGACGGAGGCGGTCGTGCCTTGTCTCAGATTGCGGTTGATGACGTACATCAGGGCCCGCGCCTCGCGCTGGAGCTCGGCGCGCGTGCTCGTCATGATGAAATAGCGGTTGACCTGGACCAGGATGCGCGCGCCCACCGTGGCGAGGATGCCGATGATGGCCACGACCATCAGCATCTCGGTCAAGGTATAGCCGCCGCGGCGGCCGGGTGGCTTCACCATGCGAAGTCGACCCCGGTGACGGTCTGCCCGGCCAGGACCTGGACGTTCGTCTGGCTCAGCGCGTTGATCGTCGCGGCGGCGCCGGAGACCGTCGAATAATAGGCGTAGACGCGGTAGGCGGGGGAGGTGCTTTGCCTCACCTCCACCGAGAAGGTCCCGTCCTCCATGCTCGAGGCGAGGTAGTACGGCGAGCCGGTCAGCGTCGCGGAGCTCAGCGCGGGCGGGGCCGGAGGGGAGCCGGCGAGGGTCGCCGTGGTCACGACGATCAGCGCGCCGGTGCGCAGAGGCTGTCCCCCGAGCGTGACGGCTCCGGTGATCCGGCCCAGCGCGCCGCTGACCGTGAACGTGGAGGTGAAGGCGTTTCCTCCCGAGGTGACGGTGACCGCGGTACTCGAGGGGCTGACGCTTTCCATCTCGTCGAGCGCGGGGGTGACCACGTAGAAGCCGGTCGAGATGTTCAGCGAGGTGAAGCGCCCGTCCGTCCCCGACACGGGCTGGTCGCGCGAGTAGCCGTTGAGGTCCACGACGCTGAGCGCGACGCCGGGCAGGGCGTTGACGCCGTCGCGCGTGACGAACCCCGAGACGCGTCCGCCCTGGGAGAGCAGGAAGTCCACCCCGCCGGTCACGGCCCCCAGCGTCGCCGTCACGCCGATGGACGAGGCCGACACGTAGTTGGCCGCCGAGCCCGAGCCGGAGTTCGCGGTGATGTCGATGGTGCCCGGCGTCACCGAGAGCAGATAGCGGCCGTTGGCAGTGTTCGCGTAGCGCACCGCGCCGGTCCCGCCCGGGTCCACCGGGATCGTGGGGCTGATCGCGACGCCCAGCACGTCCGTGACGCGGCCTTCGATGAAGGCGCTGCTGTTCTGGGTGTCGAGGAAGGTCGAGGTCGAGGGCAAGGACCAGATCGAGCCCGAGGCGGTGACCGTCACGGTGTCGTGCTGCAGCAGGAAGCTGCCGCTCGAGACGTACAGGGTCCAGGTCCCGGTCGCGACCTGGGTCAGCGCGAACTTCGCGATGGGCGGGGCGCCGGTCGCGTAGGCGCGAGTGGACAGCGACAGTCCGTCCGTCGCCGAGACGACCGCGCCGACGGCGGGCTTGCCGCTGATGAGGGGCAGCGCCGGGCTGGCCGAGTTGAAGACCGGATAGGCGAAGCCTCCGGTCGTGCTGGAAAAGTCCACGCGGTTGGCGCCGGAGTCGTACGCGCGGCCGTAGAGCGCGTGGTCGGCGACCGAGATCGCGGTGCTGACCGCGCGCACGAACTGCTCGCCGATGGGGCCGCCGTTGGCCGTCTGCATGCAGCTCGTCTCGCAATAGCTCGAGACGATGCCGGCGTGGTCCCAACCGAAGGCATCGAGGATGACGCCCGAGGAGTTCGTGATGTAGAGGGTCGCCGCGTGGTTGCTCGCCGCCATCTTCTTGACGGGGGGGGTGCTGACCGTGTTCCAGCTGGCGGCCAGCGGCGCGGCGGAGCAGTAGCCGTTGGCGTCGTCGGCGTACACGGCGTCGGCCGTGTAGGATGAGCCGTTGACCGTGAAGCTGCTCGTGTTGGCGATCAGGTAGTAGCCGGAGGCCGGGATCGTCGTGTTCGCGTAGTTCAGCTTGATGCCGTAGGTCCCGCCGTTGCAGGTCACATAGTTGGCGCCCGAGCAGCCGCTGATGATGTTGAGCCGGATCTGGTCCGGCGTGCTGCCGCTGCCGATCGTGATCGGGGCGCCGGTGGGGTTGAAGAGCTCGATGAACTGTGCCTCGAAGTTGTTCAGGTCGGCCTGCGCCGATGAGACCACGACCTGGCTGATGACGACCGACGGATTGTACCAGAGCGCGGGGCCGGAGAGGACGCTGCCGGAGCTCATCGGCACCAGGTCGAAGTCCTGGGTCTGGGTCTGGTTGGCCGCGATCGAGACCGAGCGATGGATCGGGAAGTAGCCGGGGACGACCGTGCCGAGGGTGAAGCTCCCGGGCGAGAGGTCGATCGAGTAGACCCCGGAGGCGCTGGCCGTGTCGCGCCAGCCCAGGTTCTCGGCGACGTTGACGACGGCGCCCGGGATGGCCGCCGCGGTGGCGGCGTTGCGCACGGTTCCCTGGAAGAGGGCGTTGGCCGTCACGGTGTCCGGGTTGGCGACGATCGTGCGCAGGGTCTGTTTCTTCCACTCGGATCCTTCGCGCCAGACCACGGTGACGGTGACGAGCTTCATGCCCGTGTCGGGCGTGCCCGGAGGAAGGATCACGATCGTGCCTGAATCCTCCCGGGCGACCTCGACCATCGTGTAGCGCTTGTAGGTGATGCCGCCTTCCAGGATGGTCTGCGGGGGGGTGTACCCCGGATCGTACTCGACGTTCGGCGTGAAGTTCGTGTCGTAGGCCGGGTTGGTGGTGATCAGGATCTGATAGTAGACCTTCTGCTGGAGGATCTGCATCTGCTCCTGAGCCAGCGTCACCGCCAGGGTCCCCGACTTGGAGACCTGGAGGGCTTTCTGGATGCCCATGAACGATCCCATCAGGCCGACGACAGCCACGGACATGACGGCGACGGCCACCATGAGTTCGGTCAGCGTCACGCCGGAGCGGTCCAGCCGCGCGTTCTGGGTTCGTGTCTGCATCATCGGCCCAGTGAGTATAGGTCGTTGCCGGCGTCAAATCAAGGAAACAGTGGGCGACATGGGGGAAAAAACCGCCCCGGAGCTTCACTTATCAGAGGAAGCTCCGGGGCGTTCGCGGGCGGCTCAGCGGCCGGTCAGGAACAGGTCGAGTGGCCGCAGTCGTGGCAGGTCGGACCCGAACAGCCCGACTCGAAGGAGACGTTCCTCGAGAAGCACTTCGGGCAATGCTCGGCGGCCGCCGTCGGCGGGGCCTCCGCCGCCTCGATCGCCTTCTCGTTGCCGGCGTCCATCCAGCCGGTCTTCTTGAGGTGGGCGCGCAGCGCGATCGCGATCGCGTGAGGGATGGAGTCCACGCGGGACGGCCCGAGGCCGATCGGGCGGTCGCCCTTGACCGAGTTGAGGTGCTTGAGCAGTTTGAGCGGGTCTCCTCCCTCCGCCAGGTACTTGGAGATCAGGATGCCGACCAGCGAGGTCAGCCCCGAGATCTCGGTGCCCAGAGGCGGGATGTTCGTGAAGACCTGGAACGGCCCCTTCTCGTCGTAGTTCAGGTGGATGTGCAGAGGGCCGTAGCCGGTGCGCATCTGGTAGTACTCCGACGAGAGGCCGAAGGCCGCCTGCGGCTCGCGGCGCTTGCTCTTCGAGGTCGCCGGGGCCAGGTTCAGCACCTGCTGGGCCTTGGAGCCGTCGCGGTAGACCGTGATGCCCTTGCAGCCCAGCTCGTAGGAGAGCAGGTAGGCGTTTCGCACGTCGTCGAGCGTCGCCTCGTTGGGCAGGTTGATCGTCTTCGACACGCCGTTGTCCGTGTGCTTCTGGAACGCGGCCTGCATGCGCACGTGCGTCTCGACCGACGCGTCGTGCGCGGTCGCGAATATCTTCTGGATGTTCTCCGGGATCTCCGGGATGCCGCTGACGCACTTGTGGTTCTCGTCGATGCGGCGCCACAGCGCGCGCTCGCCCAGCCCGAACCAGCCGTTCTTCTCCGCGACCTCTCGGAAGAGGGGGTTGGCCTCGAAGAACACGTCCTTGTCGTCCGGCTGCTTGCCGGCCTTCGTGGCCTCCAGGGCCTTCGCGTTGTAGCGCGTGTAGGCGATGGCGAAGAAGGGCTCGATGCCGCCGCCCTGCAGGCCCGCCGCGATCGCGATGGTCCCCGTCGGGGCGATGGTCGTGCGCGCGCAATGGCGCGGGTGGAGCTTTTGGCCGCGGAAGTGCTTGGAGGCGGGATCGAAGGTCGAGTCGCGCCAGTTGGGGAACACGCCCCGCTCCTCGGCGATGGCCTCGGAGGCTTCGAGGGCCGCGCCGTTGATGAAGGACATCGTCTTGTCGCCGAGCGTCAGCGCGTCCGGCTCGCCGTACGCGACGCCGCACTTGACCAGGGCCTCGGCCCAGCCCATCACGCCCAGGCCGATGCGCCGGTTGCCCTTCGCGAGCTTCTCGATCTCGGGGAGGGGATAGTCGTTGACCTCGATGACGTCCTCGAGGAAGCGGATCGCGAGGGCCACGGTCTCCTTGAGGCGCGGGTAGTCGAAGCGGCCCGAGAGGGTCTCGCCCGCGACAAAGTTCCCGAGGTTCAGCGAGCCCAGGTTGCACGGCTCCCAGGGCAGAAGCGGCTGCTCGCCGCAGGGGTTGGTGCTCTCGATCTCGCCCAGCGCCGGGGTCGTGTTGGAGCTGGAGTTGTTGATGCGGTCGAGCACCACGTAGCCCGGGTCGCCGTTCTTCCAGGCGAACTCGACCATCGCGTCGAAGACCTCCTTCGCGCGCGCCTTGCCGACGGGCTTGCCGCCGCGCGGGTTGATCAAGTCGTACTCGGCGTCCGCCTGGACGGCGCGGAAGAAGGCCTCGTCGACGCCGACGGAGACGTTGAAGTTCTCCATGACCCCGTTGGCCTGCTTCATCTTGATGAAGTCCATGATCTCGGGGTGGTCGTAGCGCAGGATGGCCATGTTGGCGCCCCGGCGCGTGCCGCCCTGCTTGATCACGTCGGTCATCGTGTCGAAGAGGCGCATGAAGGAGAGCGCGCCCGACGCGACGCCCATCGACTTCATCACCTTGTCGCCGGCCGGGCGCAGGCGTGAGAAGGAGAACCCCGTGCCGCCGCCGGACTTCTGGATCAGGGACTGCGCGGCCAGCGACTTCGTGATGCCTTCCATTGAGTCGGGCACGGGCAGCACGTAGCACGCGGAGAGCTGCTGGAGCTCTCGGCCCGCGTTCATCAGCGTCGGGGAGTTCGGCAGGAAGTCCCAGCCCGCCATCAGGCCGTAGAACTTGTCGGCCCACTCGCTGCGCAGCGCGCGCGCGGCGGCGTTCTTCTCACAGACCTCCTCGAGGTTGGCCATCAGGCGATGGAAGTTCGCCTGGCGGGCGTTGTGCTCGGCGAGCCCCTGGTGGTAGAGGATCATGCGGCCGGCCGGGGTCGAGCCCGCGGCGGGCACGGGGATGACCTGGCGCTCGACGCCCGTGAAGACGCCCCAGTCCTCGGCTTTTGGATGCAGGACCACTTCGGCGAGCGCCACGTTGCGCGCGACGCCCATCAGCCAACTCTCGACGCTCCCGGCGTCGCGCAGATATTTGTCCTTGATCACCTTCAGCTGGTTCTGCGAGAGGCGGATCTTCGTCGGCGTCGAAGTTCGCTTGGTCATGATTCTCCTTGGAAATTTTTCGCGCGTCGTGAACGAGACAGTCAGTCTACCAACCCGAAGTCGGATTCGTCTAGACCCAGAAGGTCCCGGTTTGGACCTAGGCCAGCGGGGGACGCGCGAGGAACTCCGCGCCGACGCGCCGCGCGTATTCCTCGACGGCGGCGAGGTCCGCGCCGGAGCCCTGCACGCCGGTCACGCGCGTGCGCAGACCGGCTTTCACCGCGCGCTCGATGAAGCCCTTCGCCGCTTCGAATCCTTTTTCGCGGTACTTGCCGGCGGGGCGGTGCATCGTCAGCCACTGCTCGGGGTTCATCGTGTTGAGGCTCACCGAGACCATGTCCAGGCATCCTTTGAGCTCCGGGATGATGTCGCGTCCCGCGATCAGGTCTCCGAGGCCCACGGTATTGAGCCGCAGTTCGAGCCCGGGACAGTTCTTCCGGGCGAAGGCCGCGAGATCCAGCATCTCGGTCAGGCGCATCGTCGGCTCGCCGAAGCCGCAGAAGACGAGCTGTTTGTACTTCCTCGGCTTCGCCATCCATTCCTTCAGTCCGGATCGGAGCTCGTCGAGGGAGGGTTCGGTCTTCTTCAGTCCGAGGTCCTGCCCCTCGAAGGCGTAGTCCCAATCCTGCTTGACGCAGAAGCCGCAGGAGACGGGACAGCGGTTGGTCAGGTTCACGTAGAGACCGTCGCCGTGTTCGTAGTAGATCATGGTCTATCGGAGCTTCTTTCCCTAATATAGCGAATTATCACGGTTGATTCCCGACGGGGTTTTTGTTATGATGCTCATCTACTTCCAGAGGAGTCCTATGTACGCGATCATCGAGACAGGCGGAAAGCAGGTTTGGGTCGTGCCCGGCGAGACCGTGAAGGTCGAGAAGCTGGAGGCCGAGAAGGGGGCCTCGCTCACCTTCAACGCCCTCTGGGCCGTCGGCGACGCGAAGGAAGGCCAGGAACCGGCGTGCAGCCGAACGGCCAAGGTCACGGCGACTGTCGTCCGGCAGGGCCGCGGACCCAAGATCATCGTCTTCAAGAAGCGCACGAAGAAGGCTTACAAGAAGAAGATCGGCCATCGTCAGTGGCTGACCGAGATCAAGATCGAAGGAATCTCCCTCAACTGATATGGCACACACAAAAGCCCAAGGCTCCTCCTCCAACGGACGCGACTCCCATGGCCAGCGTCTCGGCACCAAGCGCTACGGCGGCCAGATCGTGAAGGCCGGGATGGTCCTCGTCCGCCAGCGCGGCACGAAGATCCTGCCGGGCCTCAACGTCGGCCGCGGCAAGGACGACACTCTGTTCGCGAAGATCAACGGCGTCGTGACCTTCGAGTGGGCCAAGAAGGACAAGAAGCAGGCGTCCGTCTATCCCGTCGCGGCCTCCGCGAAGTAGCCTGACCGAGCATAAGCGAGGAAATGGTCGCATCCATCGCCTTGGGAGGCGACCATGAATTTCGTCGATAAGGTCCGCGTCTTCGTCTCCGCCGGCAACGGCGGCGACGGCTCCCTGTCTTTCCGCCACCTCAAGTTCCTTGAGTTCGGCGGCCCCAATGGCGCCGACGGCGGCAAGGGCGGCGACGTCTGGTTCGAGGCGTCCAGCCGCCTGACCACGCTGATGGACCTCCACTTCCGGCCGCACGTCGAGGCCGAGCGAGGCAGCCACGGCAAGGGCTCCAACAAGAAGGGCGACAGCGGCTCGGATGTCGTCGTCTTCGTGCCCGCCGGCACGGTGATCTACAAGGACGGCGTGCTGGCGGCCGACCTGCATAAGGACAAGCAGCGCTTTCGAGCGGCCGAAGGCGGGCGCGGCGGGCGCGGCAACGCCTCCTTCAAGACCCATGCGAACACCGCCCCGCGCCTGGCGGAGAAGGGCGCTCCGGGCGAGAAGGCGACCTACGACCTGGAGCTCAAACTGCTGGCCGACGTCGGCCTGGTGGGGTTCCCCAATGCCGGCAAGTCGAGCCTGCTCGCGCGCGTGACCAGCGCCCGGCCCAAGATCGCGGACTATCCGTTCACCACGCTCGCGCCGAACCTGGGAGTGGCCTGCCACAAGCACGTCGGCTTCGTTCTGGCCGACATCCCGGGGCTTATCGAAGGCGCCTCCGAGGGCAAGGGCCTGGGCGACCAGTTCCTGCGCCACGTCGAGCGCACGCGCGTGCTGATCCATCTCGTCGATCCCGCCGGCTACATGGGCGAGGATCCCCTGAAGGGCGTGAAGACCATCGAGGCGGAGCTGAAGGGCTTCAGCCCGCGCCTGGCGGCCAAGCCGAGGATCCTCGTCGTCAATAAGATGGACCTGCCGGAGGGGGCGTCGGTCTTCAAGGCGTTCAAGAAGAAGTATCGCGACCGCGTGCTGGGCGCCTCCATGGCCACGGGCGAGGGCGTCCAGGAGGTCCTCGACCGCGTGATCGCGGAACTCGCCAAGCACGACGGCCCCGTCCGCTTTTCGGACAAGGCCCCGGGCGAGACCCTGCACAAGGTCGAGCAGGGCTTCTCGGTGGAGAACATGGGCGGCGGCGTCTATTCCCTGCGCGGCCGCTACGTCGAGCGCGCCTCGGCCATGCTGGACGTGAGCCTGCCCGAGGCGATCAACCGCTACCAGCACACCCTCAAGCGCATCGGCGTGGACAAAGCGCTCAAGAAGGCCGGCATCGCGGCCGGCGACCGCGTGCGCTGCGGCGGGTTCGAGTTCGAATGGACCGATGCCCCGCTCAAAAAGCTGTCCATCCGGCGCGGAGACAAGCGCACGCGCATCGGAGTCGGCAAGAAGTGAGCTCCCTCAAGGAGTACGAGGCGCGCCTGATGGACCCGAAGGACGTTTCGGGCGCCTACCGCTTCTGTCAGGACCTGGCCGATCGGCATTACGAGAACTTTCCCGTCGCCTCGCGGCTGCTGCCGCGCCGCCTGCGCAAGCACGTCGCCGCTCTCTACGCCTTCGCGCGCATCGCCGACGACTTCTCCGATGAAACGGAATACGAGGGCGTGCGGCGCGAGCGCCTCGAGGAGTGGCGCCGCCAGCTTGCCGAGACCGGCGAGAAGCCCCCGGAGCACCCCGTCTTCCTCGCGCTCAGCGCGACTCTCAAGGAGCTGGACCTTCCCAAACAGCCCTTCGACGACCTTCTCTCCGCCTTCCTCCAGGACACCGAGAAGAAGCGTTATGAGACCTTCGCCGAGGTGTTGGACTACTGCCGCCGCTCGGCCAACCCGGTCGGGCGCATCGTCTTGATGATCCACGGATATCGCGACGAGGAGCTTTTCCGCTACTCGGACGCGATCTGCACCGCCCTCCAACTGGCCAACTTCTGGCAGGACGTCTCCGTGGACCTCAAGAAGGACCGCGTCTACATCCCGGAGGAGGACTTCAAGGCCTACGGCTACTTCGAGGCCGACCTGCGCATGGGAGTCTGCAACGAGCGCTTCAAGGCCCTGATGAAGTTCGAGCTCGCCCGCACGCGCTCCCTCTTCGATCAGGGCAAGCCCCTGCCCGGGCGCTTGCGCTGGCCCCTCTCGCTCGAGATCCGGCTCACCTGGCTCGGAGGCATGCAGATCCTCAAGCTGATCCATAAGCTCGATTTCGACACCCTGCGCACGCGTCCCGCGCTCACGAAGCGGGATTGGATCCCGCTGGTCGCGCGCGCTCTCGTCGGAGCGTGACCGTGCCGGCGCCCCGGGCCGAGAAGAAGTCCAACTTCTTCCTGGGCTTCCTGCTGCTGCCGCGGACCAAGCGCGAGGCCCTGTCCGCCGTCTACGCCTACTGCCGCCTCATCGACGACATCGTGGACACGCCCGACATCCCTAAAGGCGAGGCGCGCGGCATGCTCGATTTCTGGCGCGCCGAGGTCGAGGGCCTCTACGCGGGCCGTTCGACCCATCCGATCTCTCAGGCGTTGATCCGCCCTATCGCGGACTTCAACATCCCCAAGGAGCCTTTTCTCGAGATGATCAGGGGCTGCGCCATGGACCTGGAAGGCACTCGCTACGAGACCATCGCGGACCTGGAAAGCTACATGCGCGGCGTGGCCTCATCGGTCGGAGTCATGTGCGTGCACATCTTCGGCTGGGACTACACTCCGCGCGAGCGCATGATGGAGTTCGCGACGGACTTCGGCTACGCCTTCCAGCTCACCAACATCATCCGCGACGTCGGGGCCGACTTGGAATTGGGCCGCGTCTACCTGCCCCTGGCCGACCTGCGCGAGGCCGGCTGCTCCGTCGAGAAGTTGATCTCCCGCGACCATGCCCCGGCCTTCGACCTCGTCATGCGGCGGCAATACGAGCGGGCCAAGGACTATTACGCCCGCGCCCGGCGGCTCGTGGACTCCCGTGACCGGCCGCGCCTTCTGCCGACCGAGATCATGGCCCACGTCTACGAGGGCCTGCTCGACGAGATCGCGCGCGGGGGCTTCCGCGTCCTCTTCCAAAAAACGACCTTATCGGTTCCGCGGAAGTGCGTACTGGCCCTGCGGGCCTGGTTCTACTGCCATGGCCTCTGAGAAGACCGACGTTCTCGTCCTCGGCGGGGGCTTCGCGGGTCTGTCCTGCGCCGTCGCCCTGGCGGAGAAGGGCCGCCGGGTCCTCGTGCTTGAGAAAAAATCCCACCTGGGCGGCCGGGCCTATTCCTTCGAGGAGAACGGCCTCGACGTCGACAACGGCCAGCATCTCTTCATGGGCTGCTATCGCTCGACGCGAAACTTTCTTAAGATGATCGGGACGCAGGACAAGCTCGCTGTTTATGATGACGTCGCGGTGGACTACGCCGAGCCGGGCGGCAAGCACGACCGCCTCAGGTGCCCGTCGTGGCTGCCCGCCCCGCTCCACCTGGCCGCGGGCCTGCTGGGCCTCAGGGGCGTTTCCCTCGGCGAAAAGAGGGCGCTGTTCGCTTTCGACCTGGCCCTCAAGGCCATGAAGTCGGGCCCGGTGCCGGAAGCCGTGGAGAAGATGACGGTCCGGCAGTGGCTTTCGTCGCTGGGCATCTCCCGGAACTTCCAGACGCGCTTCTTCGACCCCGCCGCCATCGGCATCCTCAACGACAAGCCCGAGGTCGCCTCGGCCGCGGGCCTCGTCCAGGCCCTGCGCGAGATGTTCTTCACCGGCCGGGACTCCTCGCGCTTCGCGCTGGCCAAGACCGGGCTCTCCGGTCTCTACGCCGGCGCGGCCCGCGACTACATCGAGGCGCGCGGCGGCCGCGCGATCTCCAGCGCCAAGGCCGCCGGCCTCATCGAGGAAGGAGGCCGCGTGCGCGGCGTCGTCACCGACATGGACTCCCGCTTCACGGCCGATCACGTCGTCTCGACCCTGCCGCCATGGGATCTTAAAAAACTGTCTCTTCCCGCCGTCCTGCGCGGCTCGTGGGAGACGTTGGCCCCCGCGCCCATCGTCGGCGCGACCCTCCGTGTCGACCGCCCGGTCATGACCGAACGGTTCATCGGGCTGCTGAACACCGAGACGCATTGGGTCTTCAATAAGACCATGATCCACGGCTTGAAAGAGGAGGGTCAAACTTTGGCGGTGGTGATCTCCGGAGCCCATGCCCAGATCGGCCAGTCTCCCGAGAAGATAGTATCTTCGATGATTCGAGACCTCTCGTCCTGCCTCCCCGAGTTCCCCAAGGCCAAGGTCTTGGCCTCCAAGGTCGTCAAGGAACCCTTCGCCACGCTCTCGCCCGTTCCCGGCGCGGAGGCCAAGCGTCCCGAGCCCGGCAGCGGCATGCCCGGCTTCTCCTTCGCCGGAGACTGGACCCGCACGGGGTTGCCGGCCACCATCGAGAGCGCCTGCCTGTCGGGGGAGCTCGCCGCCCGCGCGATTCTCGGTTCATGAGGATGTTTTGTTGCGAAGGATCGAAGAGCCGATGAAAGAATTCGAGCCCGATTGCTGCGCGAAGGGCGCGCCGAAAGGCGGGCAGCGCTGCGTCTTGGACTTCAAGCGCTGGGCGGATTCTCTCGGGATTCCTCTCAAGTCCGCGGAGCGGCTGTCGGACTGCTGGCGCCCCGGCAGATACATCCCCGGCAACGTCATCTTCTATCAGGGCCATCAGCCGCTGGGCATCTACTTCGTGCGGACCGGGAGCGTGAAGCTCGTGCGCGCCGAGGGCACGGGCCGTCAGAGAATTATTCGCGTCATCCAGGCCCCGAGCGTGCTGGGCGAGCGCTCCCTGATCGCCGATCTGCCGTATGCGGCCGCCGGCATCGCGCTGGAAGACTCGTGCGTCTGCTTCATCGAGACCGCGCGCTTCCAGAAGCTCTGGGACGCCGACCCGGCGCTGTCGCGGTTCTTCGCGCGTCTGCTGGCATCCAAGCTCGGCGATGCGGACGAGGCCGGCACGGACCTGGCCTTGCGCACGATCCGCGAGCGCGTGGCCAAGTTCATCATCACCCTCGAAGGGGCGTCGAAGGCTCCTGGAGCCGCCGTCTCCCTGGGCATGTCCCGCCAAGAGTTGGCCGAATTCATGGGCACCTCTCCCGAGGCCATCTGCCGGACATTCTCCGAACTGGCCGCCAAGGGACTCATCTCGACTCAAGGGCGGCTGGTCCGCATCCTCGACCGCGCCCGCCTGCATGCCGCCGCCGGATTGACTTTTATCAATCGCTCGGCTGCCGTCTGTCATCGCCGTTTGCCGGGGGCGTGAACTAATATGTGTCGACGGTTTGGTTCCAGCACTGATTCCGGCCGATGAATTATGAATAGGATCGCATGGCTTCCCCCAGGAGCGCCAAGCTTTCCCTCAATTCAGTATTTCGCACCTTGGTTTTCAGGTTCCTCCGGTCGCGCCGGAGATCGGCCACGGTTTCGTAACGCAGTCAAGCCGCAGCGCCACATCATTCAAAATCGAACGAGGAGTGACTACATGAAAGCAAGCAGACTCATGACCAGGGCCCTGGTTGTCCTGGCGTTGGGATGGATGATCGTGCCGGCGCCCGAGGCTCATGCTATCACCGCTTGGGCCCGCAAGTATGGGATGAGCTGCACGGGCTGTCACACGGCCGGCTATAAGCTCAATGGGACCGGACAGAAGTTCCTGCGCGCGGGACACAAGATGGGCGAGAGCGACATGAAGGGCGCGAACATGTCCGACTACCTGTCCTTCACGGGGAAGCTGCGCTCGACGGCGAAGTACACGAAGACGGAGCAGGGCGCGAACCGGCTCGACAAGAAGGAGCCGAAGAACGGCTTCCAGGCTCATGCCCTCAGCATCTACACCGGCGGCCCCCTCGACAAGGGCTTCTCCTACTTCGGTGAGTTCTATCTCTCGGAAAACGAGGCGAAGAGCGAGAGCGTCTCCAACCTCAACAGCGAGGCGACAGTCTCGGACCAGGGCAACTGGGCGCGCGGCAAGCTGGCGGAGATGTACCTCCAGTACCACAAGAACTTCAACGAGGACTTCTTCGTGAGCGCGCGCATGGGGCGAATCATGTCGTCGCTGATTCACTTCCACGGCGGCGGCGCCCGCTTGGAGTACAGCCGGCCTCTCTCGTACACCACCACGGTGGGGAACAACCCCTACCGGACCTTCAACCGGCAGTACGGCTGGTCGGCGGCGTCGGGCTACAAGGACCTCTACGCGGAATTCGGCCTCGTCAACGGCACCGGCAAGAACGAGAACGCCGTGGAGGTCGAGACGGATTCCAAGAAAGACTTTTACGGAACCTTGGACTACCGGTTCGACGCGAACGGCAGCATGCTCGGCGCCTACCTCTACAAGGGCTACTACCCGCTGCACTGGTTCGGCAAAGCCGCAGGCGGAGATCGTTTCTACCAGTACGGTCTGATGGGAAACTACACCGCCAAGTTCGACAAGGTCGGCGGCGCGCTCATCGGGTCCATGCTGTGGGGCAACGACCGCTATGTTCCCACCGGGAAGGTCGCGGAGATGAACCACCGCTCGATGACCTACTACGTCGAGACCCAGGGCCACTTCATGGACGGGGACATCGCCCCGTACGCGAAGTGGGAGTACTTCGACGCGGACACGGCCCAGCCCGACAACGAGAAGTTCGGGCCGGCCATCGGTCTGCACGTCAAACCCTTCGACCACGGCCGCTTCGTCCTGGAGTATTCCCGCTATCTCCAGCGCACCAGCAATAAAAATGATGCCACCAGCCATGACTTGACGCTGGAACTGCAGTTCATGTTCTAAGCTGTCGCGACTGAGGACAGGCCGGGGCGAGCCTCGCGCTCGCCCCGGCCTCTTTTAGCGCAGTCTCAGGTCGGCTTCGCCCAGAGCGCCCGTCAGCAGGAGCGGCGTCTGTCTGCGGCCCTCGCGTGCGGCCGCGTCTGCGACTTGCCCGCGCGCATAGCGGGAGAGCCCCTTGATCGTCACGGCCCCGCTCGCGTCGACGGCGGCGCCGTTGAGGCCCCTCAGCAGGAAGTAGGTCAGCGCCCCATGGCCTTCTTCCGGCGCCAGGCCGAGGGGCTCAGCGTCCTGGGCGGCGACGAGGGCGATGACGTCGCCCAGGTCGCGCGCGCCGAGGTCGATGCGCGCCGCGGGGGTCTTCGCCTTCGCAGCGGCGGCCGAGCGCGGGCCCGCTCCCGAGAAGCCCGTGTCGAGCACGGCGATAGCCGCGCGGGCCTTCAGCGCGTTGAGTTTCTCATACAGGCGCGAGAGCGGGTAGCCCGTCGCCTCGAGCTGGCCGGCGTCGCCGTCCCAGGGAAGAAGAAAGGGTCTCCCCGAGGCGTCGGCGGCGCCGCAGCCCGCGAAATAGAAGAAGACGCGGCTGTTCTCAACGACGTTGTTGGGCAGCCAGCGCTCGAGGTACTTGCCCAGGCCCGCGCGTCCGGCGGCTTCGTCCGTCAGTAACACGATATTGCGGCTCGGCCAGCCGAGGGCGATCAGGTGGCGACGCACGGCGGCGGCGTCTTCGAGCGCGAAGCGCGCCTCGGGGCCGTCCATGGATCGCGGGACGGCGACGATCAGCGCGAGATCATCGGCCCGCTCGCTGGTCTTGTACGCCGGCGCGTCGACGTCTGAGACAGCGAACGTCGAAGGAGCGACGGCGGCCCCGGCGGACGACTGCTTGGCCTCGGCGGCCTTAAGTAGGGCGACGATCTCGGCGCGGTCGGGGCCTTGGGCCAGAAGGATGTCTCGCCGCTCCGCCTGCGCGCCGCGAGAGAGCAGGAACTTCGTCATCTCCTTATTGCCGCCGAGCGAGGCGAGGGTCAGAGCGCCCGTCCCGTTACGGCGGAGATTGATATCGGCGCCGCGGTCGAGCAGGAGCCCGGCGATTTCGAGGCGGCGGCGCTCGACGGCGATCATGAGCGGCGTTTGGCCGGCGATGCCGAACCGGGCGTTGAGGTCCTGGCCCTGGTCGATCCGGGCTGCAACGGCGACGGCGTCACCACGTTTGATGGCGCGCGTGATGGGCGCCGCCGAGCATCCGAGCAGCGGTGCGAGGAGGGCCAACGCCGCTGATATTCGGAGATTCTTCATGAGGCTATTTAACCTTATTGTAAAACGAACGGACGGCCTCGTCGCGTTTGTGCACTCGAGCCGGCTGGCGCGGAGGCTCCCGCCGCCGGACCACAGCTGCACAGAGTCTTCTTGGAGTACAATACGCTGCAGATAGCATGGCGACAGAACCGCAGCAGTCCAATTTATCTCTCAAGAACCGCCAACCGGCGCTGTGGGCGGACGATCCCGGCGCCGAGAACCATGAATATCTCTCTCGGCAGCTGCTCACCTACATAGGGAACAAGCGCTCCCTTCTCGGTCAGATCGGCACGGCGGTCGAGCGCGTTAAGCGCAGGCTTGGGAAGACCCGACTTCGCGTGTTCGATGCGTTCAGCGGCTCCGGCGTCGTCTCCCGCTTTCTGAAGGCTCATGCCTCGTCGATCGTCAGCAACGACATGGAGGACTACGCGGCGGTCACGGCGCGTTGCTACCTAAGCAACAGGAGCGGCGTTGATTTAGCGGCGCTCTCCGAAACTGTCGCCGACCTGAACAGCAGGGTTCTCGGCGACGAGTTGCCCTTCGGCTTCATCGAAGAATTGTATTCACCGCGAGATGAAAAGAACATCACCAAAGACGACCGCGTGTTTTACACCAAGAGCAACGCCCGGCGCTTGGACAATTACCGCCGGCTCATCGATGCCGCGCCTCGCGGCATGAGAGATCTGCTGATGGGCCCGCTCCTGAGCAGGGCGTCCGTCCATGCCAATACCGCCGGGGTCTTCAAGGGTTTCTATAAGAATCGGGATACCCAAATCGGCCAGTTCG
>Ga0154727_1026_pt4 | contig 23586 bp, 27 predicted proteins | sample Rifle2008BG16ft_FD_105735 | JGI IMG/M metagenome (GOLD analysis project Ga0154727, IMG submission 105735) | Elusimicrobia bacterium RBG_16_66_12 | reverse complement strand
CGACGGCGTCGCGGCGTCGACCAATACGCCACCCGCATGACCATCGAGTTCCAGGACGACGTGTGCTCCCGTGCCGAGCAGGACGGCCTACCGTGGCTCGGCATAGCCCATTTCGGGGCGCCCAGCCGCATCGGCGAGACGACCCGCCTCTACCGCGACGGCCGCATGGTGAAGGCCGAAGGCACGTTCCTGACTGATTCGGCCGAGCCGCTTCAGGCAGCGCTCGCGCGGGCGGCCTATGAGGCGGCGGTCCGCGAGGCCGAACTTCTGCCGGCCCACCGCCAGATTGCCGTGAGCCAGGCCTTCTACCCTGAGGCCCATGCCATCGAGGACTGCGGCGTCGTGGCCTTCACGCGGGGCCGCATCGAGCACATAGCCCTGACGACCCGGAAGGCTAACTCGCGCTGCGACTTCGGCGTAGAGGAGGAAGACGAGATGAGACGAAGCAAGAGCCGGCGCGAACTCCGGCGCGAGGACGCGGCCGCCATCGTAGGCGAGGACTTGGCGCGCCAGCTCGACCAGGCCGATCCTGAGAGCCGCGCCGTCGAGCAGGACGGCCTCCTCTACCGCATGTATCCCGTGGGCGACGGCGATGGCTCTGGCGTCGAGGTCAGCGCTGACGGCGAGACCTGGGAAGACGCCCATGTCACTCAGCGCTCCATGGTGCCGACGCACAAGCCGCCGATGAATGACGCGGGGGCTGCCTGGAGCGCCAGTGAGGCCCGCTCCCGCATCTGGGCCTGGGCGACGGATGGCGAGGACTTTGACGCCGCCAGGGCCCGTCAGGGCTTCGCGGTCTATGACAGCGACAACCCCGACAACAAGACGGGCATGGCCCTACCCCACCACGACATCGCGGAAGGCAAGCTCGTCACCCACCAGCGGGGCTGCATGGCCGCGGCTGGCGTGACCATGGGCGCACGGGGCGGCATGAAGGAGTTCCAGTCCGGTGACAACGAACGGGCCCAGACGCACCTGGCCGTCCACTACGGCCAGATGGACCGGACGCCGCCTTGGAAGCGGGAGGAGTCGAACCTACGCCATTGGGCCGAGGCCATGGAAGAGGCGGAGATTCTGCATAGCGAGGCTGACCTTGAGAACGCGCGCGCCTTCTTCCGCCACCGGCTGAGCGAGGGTAAGATCGCCCTACCGATCGTCTCACAGGCGTCGGAGATATTCGCCAAGGTTCCAGGCGTGGCGGCCGCCCTCTTGCGGGCCACGGGCGAGACCAATTTCGCGGTTGCCATCAAGGCCGTGGTGAGCGACCCCGACGCGGTGGGTCAGGCGGCCCCCGAACCGATGGGCCGAACGGCCCCCGAGCACCGCACCCTTATGCCTGACAGCGACTACCGTTCCGAACTGCGTGACCGCTACGGCGCTGAGCCTGATGACTCCGTGACCGCGACCATCCAGCGCAAGCAACTCATGGAGTTGGCCTATACCGCCGCCTACACCTTCGTGGACATCGTGGCGGCCAATGTCAATGCCGAGCCCGAGGAGCTGAGCCGTGAGGAGCGCCTCCAGAACGTGCAGGGTGCCCTCAACGAATTCGGCCAGATCATAGCGAGCATCATCAGCCAGGCGGCTGAGAGGAGCCAGCCTGCCCCGGACGGCGTGAAGCCCCTAAGCGAGGGCGAGAAGCCCGTGAAGCTGGGGGGCGGGCCGGAGACTGAGGCCCAGGCTGCGGTCACGGGAGCCTTGGATAGCATCCGGGCGGCCGTGACGGAGAAGGCTGACGCGCCCCAGCTTCAGCACCTCTTGGAGGAGTTAACCTATCACCTGGGGCGCTGCGTCGAGGCGCCGCCGCCGTCCCTTGAGGACGCGGTAGCCCCCATCATGGAACGCCTGGCGGCGATAGAGGAACGGCTGGAGGACGGCGGGCAGCGCAGTGATGAGGCGCCTTTCAGCGCGCCGCCGCGCCGTAAGGGGTTCCGGCCCCGGCTGGACCCGCCCACCATCAGGAGCCGAGAGGCAGACAACAGCACACCGGGCCCGCAGGGCTACAGCCCTGAGCAGTTCGCCCGCGGTGCCCACAGGCGGCAGCCGTTCAATCCATACGTCTAGCCGTGATAGAGGAGTAGATTCATGAAGCCTAATGCACCCCCGTTCGCGCCCCATCCCGGCCTCCGAGCACCGAGCATGTTCGGACGGCAGGCGGCCGTCAATCCGAGATATATGTCATCCGGCGCCAACCGCCGGATGAGTTTCGCCGAGTGGAAGGAAGAGGAAGAGCGAACCGCCGCCCTGAGCGGCCGGCGCGCCCACGTGCCCCCCGTAGACCGCAACGGCGTCCCGCTGGACATTGCGCACTACGCGGACCCCGACGAGGCGTTGGAGTGGGCGCAGAAGATCGTCGCCCGTCACGCCCAGGACGACGAAATCCAGAAGCGGGCCAAGGCCATCGAGGCCCAGATGGGCGAGGACTTGAAGAAGGGCGTCGCCACCGGAGACCCCGAGGCGATCCGCAGTGTGGTGCAGGCCGCCCTGCTCCAGCTCCGCGACACCGACCCCAACATGTGGCCGACGCCGGTCCCGACCCCCGGCGACTTCGCCAACGAGTTCGGCACGCCGGTCGACCCGACGGAGATCATCGCCCTATGTGAGGAGCTGGGCCTGTACACGGCCTTCCCGGAGATCGTGAATGGCTCGCGCGTCGAATCGTGGCGTGAGCTCACCCAGCTAGAGTTCGCCTCCGGCTGCGATTCATGCGCCTTCACTCCGGGCGAGTGCCCCGAGGATAGCGTCCACCACACCGACACCGAGAGCGTCACCAAGCGCCACTTCGGCGTCAAGAAGAGCCTCACCGAGAGCGACATCCGGCACAGCATCGCCGCCATCGCGGGCGGCGTGGGCGTCAGCGCCCTCATCGGGGCTTTCAACGACAAGGGCCTTCCGGGTGAACTCGACGCGGCCAGCCTTATCCGGGGCGGCGTCGCCGATCTCAAGGAGAAGGAGCTTCGGCTGGCGATGATCCTGGTGCTGAACTGCTGGGATGACCTCCTGGTCAACGGCGACAACGGCGCCAATCCCCTGGAGTTCGACGGGATCACCAACAGCATCACCGTCACCAACGGTGCCCGCGCCTGCCCCAACTGGATGACCGGCACCTTCAGCGCGGCCAACTTCGACCGCTTCCTCTCGGCCGGCTGCGCCAACCCGCAGGCGATCCTGGGACATCCGACGGCGCTGGCCGAGATCGCCCTCGGCTACTACGCCATCGGCTCGCAGACCGTCTTCTTCGACCGGAACGAGGGCATCGTCCCCGGCCTCAACTTCGCGTCGCAGATCATGGCCGGCCTGGGGCCGATAGCGCTCATCGGCGACAGTCGCTTCCCGCGCGTGGCAGGAGGAGACGGGAGTTTCACGACCATCGTGTACCCCGTCCGGCTGACCCACAACGGGGAGCCGCTCATCTACAAGGCGACGCAGATCCCCCTGAGCGCCAAGGACCTGACGCCGGGCTGTACCGCCGTGGCCTTCGAGGTCTGGGCGGTGTCCGCCCTTGTGGTCAAGGCGATGTGCGCCCAGGCCCTCTGCCAGATGGACTTCAGCGGCATGATCGATGACGGCTGTACGTATGTGCATCCGTGCACTCCGGCTACGCTTCCGTCCTAGAACGTAGCGAATAGGTGACAAACAAGGGGCCAGGTGGAATCTGGCCCCTTGTGCTATCCCTTGACAGACGGCTAACGGCGGGCTATATTCGCCCCAACTAGCGCAAGTGATTGGAGGGACAATGACCCTAGGACGGGCTGACAAACTGGTGAAGCTGGGGCAGGACGGCAAGCCCCTCACGACCGAGCAGGAGACGTATATCGAGTGGGAAGTCAGCGATCTCGGGCAGCATCTTTCCCTGAAGCGGACTGATGAGGTCGGCTATGAGACCTTCATCATCGTGCTTTTGAGGAAGTTGGCCTAATATGCCCGAAGAAGGACAGGAGCCCGTAACCGACCTCAGCACTACCCTTACCGCCCTGGTGACCGCCTTCCGCCAGATGGCGACGGCCACGCAGGCGCCGGCGGATCTGTCCGGCTACCGCTCCGTCAACGCGGCGCGGGGCCTACAGGAAATCCAGGCCCGGCTTGACGATGGCTGGGATATCGTCCACCTCGATTTCTGCGAGGAGATACGGAAGCGGACCGGCGTCGGCCGGCAGGGCCAGGTGATGGCCTGGACGCCCTACGCCATCCTCGGGAAGCGGGATACTCTCGTGGCGACAGATCGGGCCGCTATTGCACTGGCCGACGAGCGCCGGGCAGTAGAAGGCGGCACGCCGCTGGGCGAGGAAGCCGAAGATGAATCGGTCCCGCCCGCCCCCGCCGCCGATGAGGAAGCCCAACCCATCGGCTCACGCGCGCCGCGCGGTCGCCACCTGACCTCCCAGCCGCCGCGTAGCATCGGGGCCGAGGGCATGGGCGCTCTGGCCAACCGGTAGGCACTGGCACGCCGTGGTGCTACTCCGCTATCGCTTCCCGCCGCCGATGCGCATCGGGCGACGTACAAGGCTGCCGAGCGGCAGAGAGTACCGAATCCCCATCTTCAGCCGGAACCCCATCATCGAAGTTGATGAGCGCGACGTGGACGTGCTGCTGGCCTTCAAGGGCGAATGCTGCACAGGCGGACGCGGCAAGGTGCCGCTGTTCGAGAGGGCGGAATGAACGGCGCCACCACCTACCTCCTAACCCTCCAGTGGGGCATCGGCGACGTCCTGCTCTCGACCGCCACCGTGCGCGCCCTCAAGCAAAGCGAACCCGATTGCGCCATCTTCTATCAGACGCTTGTCAAGGGTAAGCACCGGCTCCAGTATGACCCGCCGGGCGGCGAGCCAGGCAGCGGCGGCGCCCCCGACGAGTGCCTCTGGCACAACCCCAACATCGCCCGGATCATCGACATCAGCGAGCCCGCCTCCCCGATGATGCTGAGGCGGAACCTCCTCTACGTCCGCGTGGGCGATAAGCCGCTCGACCGGCCCATCCAGGCGAAGATGTTCGATATCCTGGGGCTGCCCTGGAACAAGCACACGCGCTTTGATATGGACTACTACCTTCAGCCCCACGAGGCTGAGGATGCGGCCCAAATCGTGCCGCCCGGCCCCCTCTACTGCGCCGTCTCGCCCCGTTGCGGCGGCTGGCCGGGCAAACAGTGGAACGATGAGGGCTGGGCGGGCATCATCGCCTCACTCTTGTGTGAGGACTGGGTGCCGGTGATCCTGGGCGGCGACCGCCTTCAGGGCCAACCCTGGGCTCAGGGCATCAACCTCTCGGGGGCTCTCGACATCCGGGCATCGGCGGCCGTCCTTGACCGCTGCCAGGCGATGATCACGCTCGAATCCACCATGTCCAACCTTCGGTTTGCCCTACGGAAGCCCGCCGTCGTCGTGACCTGCGCCACCAGCTTCGGGCTCAAGCAGATCGTGTGGGCGCCGCCCGAGCTGCTGACGGAGGTTCGCAATCGCGAGTGGTGCGAGCCCTGCATGTGGCGTGGTCTGCACGTGGCGGGGAAGCCGCGGGTGCCTCCGGGGAACATCAAGGACTGTCCGGCGGGCAAGAGCCTGCGCGACGTGCCGCCGGAGGAAGTGTGGCCGGTGCTGCTGAGGCACCTGGAGGCCACCCGGTGAAGCAGCCCACCGCCGTTCACGTCTCCTGGCTCAAGCGCTCCGACGGGGAAGGCGGCGGCGTTGAGAAGTTTGCCGCCTACCTCAAGCAGGCGCTCACCGAGAAGGGCTGGAGCGTGGCCGTCGTGTCGTGGAGTGACATGCCGCAGCACGAGCGCTACGACCGCCAGGACTTGCCGAACCCCGACAAGGCGCTGCTACTGGGCACCTGGCTAGACGGCCCAGCCTTCGGGGTGGCCTATGACGTGGCCGTCTCAGATGGCTACTGGGGGCTAGGCATCACGTCGCACCCCGTCATGCCCGTGGTACATGGCACCTGGGCTGAGATGCATGCCCGCATGGGGATGCGCTTCGGCCTAGAGGTGCAGCGCCAGGGTGAGGCGTTCAACGCCCCGAACGCCTACCCGGTAGCGTGTAGCGCCGCCTCGGCCCGTGAACTCCGGCGTCACCACGGACGGGCGGCCACAGCGACGATCTACCACGGCATCGACCTCTGCGCCTTTCACCCCAGGGATGAAGCCCTGCCGGGCCCGCCCTGGATTATCCTTCAGGCGGCGGGCAAGAACGCCAAGAAGGGCGCGAAGCTGCTGCGCCCCATCGCCGACATGCTGGGGCCCGACTACCAGATCGAGTATCTGAATGCCAGCATCGGCGAGGAGGCCGAAGCCTTCCGGCGGGGACATGTCTTCCTGCACCCGACGTATCACGAGGGCAACGCCTACGCCTGCCTGGAGGCTATGGCGACGGGGCTACCTGTCGTGACCACCGCCGCCGGCGTCTTCGAGGACATACCGTATTCGCAGCCGAAGCGCGGATCGCAGACCCGGGTGGGCTTTACGCTGCCGGTGGGGAGCCGCGCTGAGGACTTCGCCCTTGCCGTGCGGCTGGCCTGCTGTGAGCGGACGGCGCTAGGGGCTGGGGCACGGCGCTGGGCGGAGCAGCATGCCAACATGACGGACTTCGCCGACTCGTGGGATCGGCTGCTGCGGGAGATCGTGGGGGAGGAAAGGTGAAGTCGCCCTTGATTGGACTTCTCTTTGCGCTTCCGCTCATTGTAATCATCATCCTCGCAGCAGCCGAGGCCGGTTCGCTGTTCCTGGTCTTGGCTTCTTGGTTATGCATTGCCCTCGTCATCGCAGTAGCCGGGCTAGATGCCCGGCGGACTTTGCGGCGGCTGAGGGCCGAACGCGAGCAAGGGGACGCTGAGCTATCACAGATAGAGGCCGATCTAGAGCGCTGGAAAGAGGAGCATCTAGAGCGATGAGAATCTGGCTCCAATCCTCCGCTTATCTGCCGACGCCGGCGCCCTCCACTGGCGGCCTGGAGTACATCGTGGCGTCCCTCGGCGCGGAGCTCGCCAGGCGCGGCCATGAGGTGACGCTCTTCGCCCTCGACGGCTCCCACGTCCCCGGCGTCGAACTGGTGAGCATGTTCCGCTATCGCACGCCCTCCGAGACTGAGACCGCCGTCGTGGACCGCATGGAGCGCCGCCCGCGGCCCGACGTGCTTTTTGACCACTCGCGCTGGCAGATGGCGCAGCGCCGCTGGCCCAACCTGGCCGCCGTCACGATGATCCACGGCAACGCGGCCCTGGAGGGCCATGCCCGCAACCGCGTCTTCTGTTCGGTGGCCCACGGGCGCTGGCACGGTGCCAAGGAGCCCGTGGCCCTCCTGAACGGTATCGAGCCTTCGGAGTTCACCGTCGGCGGCCCGATGGCTGGCCGGGGCCCTGCCCTCTGGCTAGGGCGCATCATGGCCTACAAGCGGCCCCACCTGGCGATAGACCTCTGCCAGCGGGCGGGCGTGCCGATCACGGTCGCCGGACCGGCGGCTGACGCTGACTACTTCAGCAATGAGGTGCGGCCCCGCCTACAGCCCGAAGGATGGGGGCGCTACGTCGGGGAACTAGCCGGTGCCGAGCGGCTGCGCCTGCTCTCTGAGGCCTGCTGCCTGGTCTTCACGTCTGAGGCGCAGGAGCCGGCAGGTATCGTGATGCACGAGGCGATGGCGAGCGGCACGCCGGTCTTCGCCTTCGATCACGGGGCGAACCGTGAGTTCATCAATGGCATGGTGACAGGCTACCTCGCGGCCTCTGAAGAGGAGTTCGAGGAATGGCTACGGCTTCGGGCCTGGCTCAGTATCGACCCCGCCGCCTGTCGCCGTCACGTCGAAGAGAACTTGAGCATCGCCGCCATGACCACAAAGGCCGAGGGCCTACTGGCCCAGGCGGCCGACGGGGTGACATGGTGAATCCCGGCTTCGATTATGCCTACTCCGTGGCCGCCGAATACTTCCCCGGCCTACCGCGTGAGGACTTCGACGCCTGGACGGATGACTACTCGCTGGCCCGACTGGAGTGGGATGAGATCGTGGGGCCGGAGCCGACGCAGGCCCGCGTCGAGCGCTTCTACTGTGAGGGCTATGGCCTGTTGTTTCACCTTGTACGTGACCTAGCTCCTGTCGGCGCATGGGGGGCGCTGGAGGATCGCGCCAACATCATACGGCAGCATATGGACAAGGCGGGCCTCAAGAGCGTGTTGGACTTCGGCGGCGGTATCGGCGGCACGGCGCTGCAACTCGCACGCCGGGGCTACACCGTGGGGCTCGTCGAGGTGGGGCCAGTGTTGGAGTTCGCGCGCTGGTATAGCGCCCATGAGGGCCGGATAAGCTACACCCCGAGGGCCGCCTGCGTGACCTATTACCGGGCTCTAGCGGCGGCGACAAGAGGCCGTGGGTGGCAGGTTATCGCTGCCCTAGACGTTCTTGAGCACTGCTGGGACCCGGTCGACATCCTGATGGCATTCCGCGACAAGCTGCCCGACGGCGGCCTGCTCATGCTGACGCGCCACAGCTTCAAGGAGCATCCGACGCACCTAGAGCGCACCTTCTGGCTGTTTGAGGCGCTGGACCGTGTGCTGGACGACATGGGGTTCGAGCGCCAGGGCCAGCCCGATCCGCACTACGGCATCGGGGCCTGGAGGAAGAGGCTGGTATGACTGCCCTACCAGGCATCCTGTATCCCTACTTTCCATCCGTGGCCGCCTGCAGGCGCTGTGCGGTGACCTGCTGCGGGCCCGTGACGGTGACGGAGCGTGAGGCCGAGATAATCAAGACGTTCGCCCAGGAACGCGATATCAGGTGGCGGACGCTGAGCAATCTTAGATGCGGCTTTCTACAGGGCGGGCGCTGCGCCATGTATGAAGTGCGCCCTTTCGCCTGCCGCGCCATGGGTGTCATCAAGGAAATGCCCTGTCCGCGCCAGGTAGGCCCTCTGAGCTTCCCCGCCGACCGCGCGGCGAACGAAGGGTGGATGTCATCCAGTGATCGCCTCCTGTCTGATGTGATGTCCGATGCGCCCTGAGGTCATGGCCTGGGTGCGCGCCGCCGTCAAGCGCTACCAGCCGGAGCCGCCCGTGCTGGAGGTCGGTGCCTACAATGAGAACGGCACGGCGCGCTCGCTCTTCCCCCAGGAGGGCTACTTGGGCATCGACATCCGACCCGGCCCCGGCGTGGACCTTGTGCTCGATATCCTAGATGGTGATGGGCGGCTCTCAGGCTACAACACCGTATACGCCTGTGAGACCCTGGAGCATGTGCTAGAGCCCTGGCGGGCGCTGGAGGTGATGTTCGCGGCCCTGCGGCCCGGCGGCCTCTGCCTCATCAGCCTTTGTTTCGCATTCCCTATCCATGCCGCCCCGCTCGACTTCTGGCGCGTAACCCCTTATGGCCTGCATTATCTGTTTCACCGGGCGGGATTTGCGGAGATTGAGGTTGAGACCAGCGGCACCAACATGCCAGCAAACAGGCCAACGGGAGAACAATCTTGGCAATGGCCAGACGCCATCCTGGGTGCGGGACGCAGACCGAGATAGGGTTAGACATGCGTCCATGTGCGCCTCCGAAGAACATCTCTCACGGTACCTGCATCAAGATTGAGACGCCGGGCAATCTCTACTGGCTTCAGGGAGAGGTCGAGTGCGCGAATCTGGAGAACCTTGCTTTCATTAAGTTTGGCGCGGGGATGCTGTTCCCCCCTGTGGTGGGGCGGTTCAGGATGATAGAGGCTGACTGCAACAGCATGGCGACTGTTCTCGGAACTGGTGACCCATTCGAGGTTAGCGAGTCGGTTGTCATCCTTGACACCATTGATGTGATTCCCCTCTTGGCCATTGATGGGCGATCCCCTGAAGGCGGCGAGGACAAGCCGGTGGATCTTGAAAAGTCGCCGCCCCCGGCGACCGTCTCCACGGCAAAGACCGACGAAGAAATAGCCCGCAGCATCCCGGCCTGGTCGAAGGAAGCCACGAGGCGAAAGGGTGTGGCTTTTGGGGGAAGGGTTCAGCCGCCTTACCCTGCCCAACGTGGAAACTTCATACAGGTTCTCATACCCGATGACGGGCCGCCACTCTTCCGGTTTCAGGGTCAGGGGGAGTTGTGTATGATAGGGGCGCATCGGGAACCTCCATTTCTCGGTGCCAGGCGGGAGGGCGTCACAAGCGCCGCTTCCGCCGTCATTGTAGCACAGGTGAAGGGTTGCCAGCATGACCTTCGCTGAGATGCAGGCTGGCGAGTTGGACTGGTGGCGCGCCTTCCTGGCGCGGCCTAACGCGATCCCGCGCCTCTTCGCGCTCTACGGCTACCGCTACTTGGGCTTCTTCTTCGAGGAGTTCAACGACCTGGGGGACGTGATTGACTTCGGGTCGGGGCCGGTCTCGGCCGCTTGGGTAGCCGACCGGCCGCCAGGCACAGTGACCTGTCAGGACTCACTGTTCCTCGCCTATCAGGATGCTGGGCTGATCTATGGTCAGGCGGTCGCGCCAGCGGAGATTCCGGCCGCTGCCTTCGATACGGCTCTGATCTTGAATGTGCTCGATCATTGCGGCGACCCCAGTAGCCTGCTGATCGCCATGGCCGCCAGCCTGAAGCCCGGCGGCAAGGCGCTGATCTGAGTGCATGTGGATGCCCCAGCCGATTCCCTGCACCGGACCGTTACCGAGGAAGAGATTAAGGCGTGGCTAAAGGCCGTCGGCCTCAGCATCGTGCGCGACTGCCGTCTTCAGCGGGGCCACGGCGGGCCCGATGAATACATGGCGGTGGCGACGACATGAGCGACCTGCCCGCCCCGAAGTGGCTAGAGTTGGGCTGCGGCCGCAACAAGGCTGAGGGCTACTTCGGCGTGGATCGGGCCGATCTGCCCGGCGTCGACCTCATGCATGACCTGGAGTGCCACCCCTGGCCCATCGCCGACGGCTGCGCCGAGCGGGTCGGCTGCTACCAGACGCTGGAGCACATCGGCGACCTGCTGGGCTTCATGGCCGAGCTCTGGCGAGTGTGCTCCGCCGAGCCCCAGGCATGGGTCGAGATTACTATGCCCTATCACGCGGCGCCGACCGCATGGGGCGACCCGACGCACGTCCGCGCCTTCACCGAGGACACCTTCCGCTACTTCGAGCCGGAGTTCGTGGAGCGCTTCAGCGACTACGGGATCGCGCCGCACTACTTCAGCATCATCGACCAGGCGTTCAAGCCGACGGCCAATCTCTGGGTGCTGCTGCGGCCCATTAAGACTGAGGCCCAGCTAGCCGCTCACCAGAAGCAATACTGGTGGCGTGACCGCCGGGCGGCGATGCTGGGGTGATGGGATGCTAACCGCCTCCATCGTCGTCCTGACCCACAACCGGCGCGGCGCGCTGGCCGACTGCCTGGCCGCGATCCTGGAGAAGACGCGCTGCGACTACGAATTGCTGGTCGTGGACAACGGCAGCACTGACGGGACCGATGATGTGCTACGAGGCATCATGGCCCGCAAGCCGAACTGGATGCGCGTCTTCACACGGCCCAGCAATGAGGGTGTGTGCGCCCGGAATCATGCGCTGCGGGAGGCGCAAGGCGAGTACATCCTCCAGGTCGATGACGACGTAGTCGTGGGGCCCGGGTGGGACGAGGCGCTGCTTGCGCCCATGCGGGCCGATATCCGGACGGGGGCCGTCGGCCAACAGGGCTTCTGGCTCAACTGGGAGGGCCTACTGAGGCCGGGGGCGACGCGCTTCTTGGACAGCCGCCATCCTCAGCCCGGCGACTTCTGCGACCTCGTGATGGGCTACTGCTGGGCCTGGCAGAACGTGCGCCTCGCCGACGGCGCTCCAGCCTTCCTCTACGATGAGCGGTTCAACCCGCACTGGCATGAGGAGACCGACCTTCAACTCCAGATCAAGGCGGCTGGCTATCGCATCCGCTGCGGCCCCATCGTGAGCCGCCATCGGAGCATGAAGTCCTGGCAGGGCGCGCACAACAACGACCCGATGATCGGCCTCCACCACGCTATCGCCCATGAGCGACTGCTGCTGGAGAAGTGGGGCCAGCGGCGGGCCGACCTGGGGCTGGAGTTGGACAGAAGGGGGCTACAGTGAGAATCATCCTCGTTTCCGAGATGAACCTTGCCGGTGGCTCCGGCTACACGACTATCAGCCGCGCCGTGGCTGCCGGCCTGGGCGAACGCGGCCATGAGGTCGTCGCCCTGGGGCTCAACTACAACGGATGTGAGCACCGGCTGCCCTTCACTCTCCTGGGGGCTGAGGAGCGCTTTCTCATGGAGCACGTGCGTCAACTCCGCGCCGCCTGGAAGCCCGACCTGGTACTAGGCATCGCCGACATCACGAAGCACACGGACTGGCGCGCCCTCATGGAGTTGGACCTGCCCTACGCGGGAATCTTCCCGCTGGAGGCGGAGCCGCTCATCAGCCCCAGCGAATGGACGCGGACCATCGACACGATGGCGGCCGCGCTGGTAGAGACGGAATGGGCCACCAAACTCTGCACCGACGTCGGGCTGGCGGCCCGGCACGTGCCCATCGGTATCGACACCGCCTTCTGGCGGCCGCCGTCCCCCGAGGAACGCGGGCCCATCCGGGAGCGTTTGGGCATCGGGGACCGCTTCGTCCTGCTGACCGTCTGTGATAACCATGAACGCAAGAATCTGCCAGCTGTCTTCGCCACGGCTGGCCTACTGCTGGGGCGCGAGATAGAGTGGCCCGCCGGGAGCGGCCGGACGCGTGCCTTCCTAAGCGGCAGCAAAGGCGTCACCGGCGATGACTACTACCTGATCGTCAACACAAAGCGCCGGCCTGAGGCCGTGGGCTACCAGCTCTGGGACCTGGCCGCGACCTTCCAGCTCCAGAATGAGAGCACCTTCTATCAGCATGAGCGGCGCGCCGGTCTGACGGACGCCGGGCTCCGCGACCTCTACTGGGCGGCTGACTGCTTCCTGCTGCTATCGAAGGCTGAGGGGCTGGGGCTTCCCGTCATGGAGGCCATGGCCTGCGGCCTGCCCTGCGTCTGTACTGACACGGGCGGGATGGCCGAGAACCTGACAGAAGGCCGCGGCTGGCTCGTCGGGGCTGAGTACAGCTATCTTGACCCCTTCGGGAATCAGGCGCGCTACTTCGCCGATCCGTGCGAGGCAGCGATGGCGGTGGCGGAGTTGCGGTCGGATCACAAGGAGCGCCTGACGCGCGTGGCCGCCGCCCTGGCCTGGGCGAAGGCCCGGACTTGGGCCAAGGCCCTGGACGTGATAGAGGAGGCCTTTCATGGCATCATCGAAGCGAAGGCGGCGCCAGAAGCCGCCGGTGCCCCACCAGCGGGCTCCTACACTGGCCCCGTCGCCGTCGGTGGTGCCCATCCGGGGTAGCGTCGACGCGGTGGTCTGCGTCCGGCATCAGGTCGGACGTCTGGACGTCTGCCTGGAGGCGCTGCGTGCCCACCTACCGCCCGAAGCCACGATCACGATAGCGGATGCGCCGCCCGGGCCGCCCAAGGAGGGCGACCAGCGGCACGGTGAGGTGGCGCGGCTGGCCCGCGAGGCGAAGGCGCACGTGATGCTGAACGGGCGCGGCCAGTGGGAGTGCCGCAACCGCGCGGCCGCCCAGGGCTACGCCCCGATCCTACTGTTCCTGGACGGCGACTGCGCGCTGGAGACTGGGGCGTGGCCCGCCCTGACCGCCACCCTGGAGCGCGAGCAGGTGGGCGTGGTTGGCGGTCTGCTACTCTGGGAAGAGGGCCTGGCGCCGCGCGAAGCGCCCCTGGCCCGCTGCGTCAAGTTGGCGGGCTACGCCTTCGGGGTGCGCCGCCTGCCCTACGCCCGCTTCGTCGGCTGGCTACCCGACAATCCGAAGCTGTACGCCCGCGATGACCTACAGGCCGTGGGTGCCAACTTCATGGCGACGCGGCGCCCACTGTGGCGCTCACTCCAGGGCTTCGCGCCCGATTACGGCGGGCGGCCGTTCGCGGACATTGACTACTGCCTGCGGGCGCGCAACCAGGGCGTACGCGTGGCCTTCGAGCCGGAGGCGGTCGCGCTGGCCGGAGGCGAGCCCCTGTCCGACAGCTTCGCGGCGCTCCGCGAGGGGGCCGGTATGCTGACGGCGCGCCTCGGGCCGCTGGCGCAGTTCGACGAATTCTTGATGCTCTAGGGCCTCTCAGCCCGAATTAAGCAAGCGGAAAAAGGCGGAACTTAGGCTTCAAGCGCGCCTACTTCTTGCGCCTGGCCATCGCGTCGGCGAAGGCGCGGGCGACGCGGAAGGCTACTGTTAAGGTACCGCCGATAGGCGGCTGAAGACCTTGGGGTGGACCCCCGGAGCCTCTAAGCCGATCATTAGGCTAGGAGGCGCGCCATGCCCGTCCCCGACGCCGCTACGCTCCATGACCTCCAGGCCGAGCTAAACAACGTCGGCTTCCTCACGGGCGCCGCCGCCCTGGAGGACATGGCCTGGGAGACGGCCTGGGAAGAGGCCGAGGAACTGGCGGGCACCCTCCTTCTCACGGGCACCGTGGCCGACGAGCGCCACATCTGGCCGCGCGGCTGGCTCGACCACGACCTGAACTTCCGCTACCTCCAGCTAGAGAAGACGCGCCTCCTCTCCGTGACCAGCGCCACGCTCACCCACGACCAGGGCAACTGCGAGTGCAGCCTTGATGATGTGAGCGCCTGCGCCCTGGAGTATGACCTGCGCCGGAGCGTGGTCGAAATTCGGTCCTCTGAGGCCGCTATAAGCGCGGGCTGCGGCTGCGTGATGTGCAACAAGGAGGCGTGGGTCGATATCACCTACGTAGCCGGTCTCTACGCCACGCCTGCCGACATCCCGTCGAGCGTCAAACTGGCCGTCGCCACGCTGGCTCAGGAGTGGAAGCGCCTCATGGAGACCGCGGGCGGCTCGGCCGCCGACGGCTACGTCGACCAATGGTCTAGCATGGACTACAGCGAGAAGCGGGGCCTACTACAGCGCACCGCCATCGGGCCGTCGCCGGCGGCCAACATGGCACAGCGCGTCTTCCGCAAGCTGCGCGTCAACCGGATGCTCTCACTCCGGGGCCGTCCCTCGCAGGGGGGCTAGGCCGATGCTGCCTGAGGCCATCACGAGTCAGATCGATGTGACGACCTATGGCACGCCCCGATTCTACGGACAGCCCAGCCTCGATACGCCCGGTATCTACATGCTGGCCCTTACCTGCAAGATTTGCCATCCGCTCTTCGAGTCACGGGCGACGCCGGTGTGGGCCGAGAATAATGAGGCGGGCCACGAGTACATGATCCGCGAACACGCCAAGGCGGCCGGGCACCGCCTTCCTGTGGGGGCCTAGCGTGCTGGGCGTCGAACTCCTGGTGGACATCTACGCCCAGGCTGAGGCTGCCGATGACACCGTGGGCGGCTCCAGCCGCAGCGACAGCCTGCGCTACGCCGCGGTGCGGGCACGCATCGCCTCGGACCGCGTATCGGCCGACTTCCGCGCCCAGGGCCTAGAACTACCGCGCACCGTGCGGATCATCCTGTGGCCCGACGGCTACGACGGCTGCCGCGTGGATGACATCGTGGTGCCCAGGACGGGCCCCTGGGCGTCACAGCGCCTACGGGTGACGGGGGTGCAGCGGTCGAGCCTCCCGGCCAGCCACCCCCGCGCCCACATGCAGTTGACGGCCGTGCATTCGGCCTACGCGGATCGGGAAGAGTGATATGCCCCGTGACGTGCGCCGCACTCACAATCTGCGCCAGAACGCGCACCGCCTGGAGGCCGCGCTGAAGACGGCGCTCACTCAGGGCGGGCTGGTGGTGGTCGATCGCGCCAAGGAGACGGCACCGGAGGATACGGGCATGATGACCCGCTCAGTGAGCGTCGGCCAGCCCCAAGTCTCAGGGGGCAGAGTCCGCGTCGTCGTGGGGCCGCACACCGACTATGCCAAGTACACTGAGCTCGAACGCTACATCGCAGGCAAGCAACTCGGCCCCTACTCCGTTGCCAAGGGGGCGCGCTGGCCCTGGCTGGGCCCGGCTCTGCGCGAGAAGAAGGACGAGGTGGCCGAGATTATCCGCGCGTCCGTCGCGGCCAGCCTACGGGCTATAGCGAGGTCTAGCTGATGCTATCGCCCTACGATGTTCAGGTGGCCCTCATCGCCCTCCTGAAGGCCAATGGGCCCCTGGTGGCGGCATTGCCCGCGGCTGGCGCCATCAAGGAGGCCGAGTGGCGCGGCACGAACTTCGACTACCCGGCCATACGCCTCGACATCACAGGCGGCGGTCCCCAGGGCAACGGTGCCTGCGCTGAGGGCTGGACGGGCGTCGCGGGCAGCGTGATCGCCCTCTCGAAAGAGGATTCGTCCGGTGAGTGCCTGACGCTGCTGGGGCTCATACAGGACGCTCTCCAGCGCAAGCACCTCCCCGGCCTGGCGGCCCTAGAGGTCAAGATAGACTCCACGACCTACCCCTTCCGCGAGCTCAACCTCTGGCGCGGCGAGGTGCTGTTCGCCACCACAGTCATCCAGACCTAAGCGCATCGCTTCAGCCGATCATTAGGGTGAGAGAACGATAGCGGGCGCGGCCCGCCACATGAGGAGGTGCGCCTTGCCCACCCTAGGCACAGGAACCGACATCCCCATCGGCCCGGAGATCGACGCTGAGGATATCTACATTGAGGGCGGCCCGGACATCTGGTTCCAGGACGCCACGGCCAACCCGCAACAGAACCCGGACTCCGACGGCTTCTACTGGGGCCTATCCGGGACGGCCGCCTACCCCGTCTATGAGCTGGGCTGCTACGACGACCTGAGTATCGCCGACAGCCGTACCTCGAATCCCGTGACCTGCGCCGCCCTGGGCAACGTGCGCCAGATGCAGCGGCGGGACGCGTTGGAAATCTCGCTCACCTTCAAGTCGCTCCTGCCCTTCGAGACCCTGCGCCACATCATGGGGCTCGGTGCCGTGACCCACAACGCGGTCGAAGAGACCTCCAAGATGGGCATCGGCAACCTGCCCCAGAACACCTTCTTCCACATGTGGCTGGCGCGGGTCTATGACGAGGACCTCGGCGACTACGTGGGCCTCTACTTCGACAAGGTCCAGTTCATGGACGCGAACCCGCTCACGATGGCCTACGGCAAGGAGTGGACGGTCGCCGTCAAGGCCATGGCCCTCGCCAATAGCGCGCGGCCGAAGGCGCAGCGCTTCGGCATGATGCTCCGGTACGATCCGAGCGTACTCTAGCGTAACGGCTCATGGAGCCGCCCGTTGACTACCTGAGGGCACTAGAACTCCGAGAGGCGGCCGCCGAGATCACAATCGGCGGCCGCCCTCTTCTTGTGCCCCGCGCCCGCCTGGGCGAGCACTACCGGCTCCAGGCCGTCCTTGAAGACCAGGCGGATGGCCCCGCCGGACAGGCCGCCGCCTACGTCGGGGCGGCATCCGGCCTTAAGCCGGAGGAAATCGATGCCGGTACGCCCGCCGAACTCCTGACCGCCTTCGCCCTGCTGCTTGACCTGAACCGCTTCCGGGGCACGCTCGCCATCCTGTGGCCCCGCCCAGAGCGCAACCGCTCAGGGCCTGAGGATTACCCGCACCGGGGCCTGGCTTCGCTCGTGACGCACCTCGCCCATGCCTACGGCTGGACGGCCGACCATATTCTTGGACTGGGGCCGGAGGAAGCCATGTGCTACCTCCAGGAGGCCACGGTCATAGAGCATGAGGAGGCGCAGTTCCGATGGGGTCTGGCAGGGGGAACGATAGACAAGGACGGCAAACCCACGCGGCGGTTTCCGCCCATCCCGTGGGGTCGGCCGCCGAGCGGGGCGCTGGAGAAGCGGCCGCCGGTTCCGCCCCGATTCCAGCCGGTGGGCGTGACGGCGGGACCGAGCTAGGGCCGCAGACTGTCACCATCGCGGGCCAGGAGCATGAGCTTGGGCGCATCCCCGCCCGGCGGGGTCTGCGCGCCGCCCAGCTCATTATTCCTCACCTCAACGCGCTTCGGCCCACGGTGGCCCTGATAGCCGAGGGGCGTTCGAGCAATCAAGAAGTCGTCGGCACGGCCATCATGGACGCGGTGGCCGCCATCGCGCCGCTGCTCGACCCCGACACCTTCCTGGAGATCGCCGAGTGCGTCACCGGCCTGGAGGCCGCCGTGCTGGCCGACGCACCGCTTGAGGACGTGCTGACAGCGGCCGCCAAGGGCCTGTCCATGCTGGACCTCCGTGCGATCATGGCCGCCGCCGGCAGCCTCTTCGCCCAGCATCTCGCCGCCCAGAAGGGAGCCTAAGTGGCCGACCCCATCGAGGAGCTATTCGTCCGCCTGGTCGCCGACAGCCGCGGCTTCCTCCAGGGTGTGGACGCCGCCACAGACAGGGCTGCCCGCAACCTGGACAAGGTGGGCCAGAAGGCCCGTCAGGTCGGCGAGCGGATGCGCGCGGCTGGGATGGGCCTCACGCAGCTCATGGCGCCCATCATCGGCGTCGGCGTGGCCACAACCAAGCTATCCTTCGACTTCGAGGAATCTCTCTCCAGAATCGTCGGCCTTGTGGGCGTGGCCCAGGAACAGGTCGATGCCTGGGGCAAAGACATCCTCGAACTCGGCCCCAAACTGGGCAAGTCGCCCCGAGAATTGGCTGAGGCGCTCTACTTCATCACGTCGTCTGGCACCAAGGGTGCCGAGGCCATGGACGTGCTTGCCGCCTCCGGTAAGGCTAGCGCGGCCGGACTGGGCGATATTTCAATCATCGCCGACGCTGCGACCTCGGCCATGAACGCCTATGGCGTAGGGGTGATAACAGCCGAGCAGGCGACCGACGTGCTAGTGGCCACCGTCCGCGAGGGCAAGGGAGAGGCGACGGAACTCGCCGGTGCGCTCGGCCGCGTCATCCCCATCGCCTCTAACCTCGGGGTGAGCTTCGACCAGGTGGGCGCCGCCATCGCTGTGATGACGCGCTCCGGCCTGGATGCCTCCGAAGCCGTCACCGCCCTCCGGGGCATCTTCACCGAACTGCTAAAGGGCGGAGGGGGCGCGGCTGCGGAGGCCCTAGAGGCCGTAGGCCTCACCGCCGAGGGCCTACGCCGCCAACTCCGCGAGGAGGGGCTGCTAGCCCTACTGAAGACTCTCGCGGATCGCTTCCAGGGTAACACCGACCAACTCAGCCAATTCATCGGCAACGTCCGTGCCCTCTCCGGCTTCCTGAACCTCACGGGCCAGGATGCGGCCTTGGTCGAGAGCGTCTTCGCTTCCCTGGCCAAGAGCACAGGGGCAACGGAGGCGGCCTTCAGCGCATGGACTGACACGGCGGGCTCCAAGTGGAAGCGAGCTATCGCCGCCGTGCAGGCTGAGCTTGTCAAACTAGGTGACACGCTGGGGCCCCTCATCACCGAGCAATTCCTACCCCTGCTCCAGAAGGGGACGGAGTTCCTAGGGAAGTTCACGGCTGCTTTCGATAAGTTGCCTGCGTCGGTCAAGACGGCCATCGTCAGCCTCGTGCTCTTCCTGGCGGCGCTCGGGCCGATCATGATCATGCTGGGCACCCTCATTTTCACCCTGGGCTCTGTGCTACCGCTGCTCGGCGGGCTAGGTGCGGCAGTCAGCCTGGCCCTCGGCCCCTTCGGTGCGCTGGTAGCGATTCTTACGGCGGTCGCGGTGGCCTTCGCCCTCACGACCGTGAAGACGGAGAAGCTGCCCCCGAAGCTGCGAGAGGTCCAGGGTTACCTCCTGCCCCTCCGGGAGGGCGTAGAGGGGCTGGTGAAAGCGGGCCGCGAACTCTCGGCTATGCTAGCCGATGCCGCAGAAGCCCTGGGGGGCTTCCTCTCCAAGCTCTCCCTAGGCACGGGCATCAATGGCACGACGGCGGCTATCGTCGCCCTCTCCGGGGCATTGCTCGGCCTGCTGCTCGCGCTCAATCCGCTGACGCTAGCCATCATCGGTGTCGGCGGCGTTGTCTTCGCCATCGGCCTCTTCCGCAGTGATGTCGAGACGCTTCCCGCCCCGCTCCTGGCCCTGCGCCGGGAGTTAGACCTGGCGGCCCTCGGCTTCCTGGACCTCGCCGATGCCATCCTGCAAGTGGCCGATTTGGAGTTCGGCCCCATCGACCTGACGCCCTGGGAGACCAGTATTGACCTGGCGCGTGAGAAGGTAGCAGAGGCCCGGGCGGGCATCCTGAGCGACCTGGACGCCGTCCAATACGGCTTCGACAGCCTGTCGGCGGATCGCGTGGTCGCTGAAGTCCAACGCCTCACCGGCGTCATCATCGAGGTGGGGAACGCCTCCGTGATCTCGGTCGCTAGACTGGCCGAGTTGACAGGCAAGACAGAGGCCGAAGCCGCGCGCATATTGGCCCGCCAGTACGGACCGGCAGCCAAGCGGGAGACGCTGGCCCAGGAGTTGGCGCGGCGCTTCGGCATCGGGGCCAAAGTTACGCCACCGCCGGGCGCTGGCGGTGGCGGCGCGACAGCGGAGGCCAGAGAGCAAGTCACGGCCTACACCGAATCCCTGGACGAACTCACCGAGACCCTCGTGGGCCTGGGCCGCGCTTCCGGCATGACCGACCGCGAGCTGGCAGGCTTCCCCTGGACGCTGGACCTGGCCCGCCGCGCCGCCGACCGCTTGGGCCTCTCCACCGATGACCTGCTGGACATCTTCAGGCGCACACGGGAGGGCTTCGGCGACTTCATGCGCGCCCTGGCCGCCAGTGAGGCGCTCGACAACCTCAAGAAGATCACCGACGCCGTGGTAGGCTCGCTGGCCGATCTACGTTCGCAGTTCGAGGGCCTGTTCGGCGCGCCGACGCGGGAGCAGGCGGCCATCAACTATCAACTCGCCCAACTGAAGTTGCGCCGCGCCCAGATGGTGGCCGTCGGGGCCACGGACGAAGCGCTGGCGGGCATCGACCGCGAGATCGCCCGAATCGAGACGATCAACGAACTGCGCGACGCCGAGGCCGACGTCATGCGCGCCCAGCTTGACCTCGCTGACAAGACGCTGCTGACGGACGCCGAACGGTTCGCCCGCGCCCGTGACCTCATAGGCCAGATGGCGGAACTATCGGCGGCGGCCGTGCCCGTGATCCAACTCTACCGTGATCAGGAAGAGGCGATGCGCGGCTGGATGGACTCACTGGCCGGGCTCCTCTTCGCCCTGGCCGCCGTACCGCTGCCCACGGCCCAGATACCGTCCATGCAGAGCGGCGGGATCGTGCCCGGTGCCAGGGGCAGCCCTCAACTCCTACTGGCCCACGGCGGCGAATATGTGCTGCCCATGAACGCCGGTCTCAACTTCAGCATCCCCGTGAGCATCAACATCGCGGCCGGGGCCGACTGGATGGAGATTAGCCGCCGGGCCCATGAGGCCGTGACAGAGGCCCTGCACCAGGCGCGCTCCCGCTCCTACCTCCAGGGTGCGCCCCTGGGTTCGGCCATCGGATAGGAGGCATACATGGCGGGCTTCGGCGGCTTCACATACGCGGCGGATGAGCGGCCAGCCCCTGAGGCCGATACCGGCTGGGTGACGGCCCTCAAACTTGACCGGGCCACGCCGCTGGGCTCGGCCCGCGATAGCATCGTGACGCTGGGCGTGGGCTCGGCCAGCCGGATGTTCGAACTCTACCTCACGCTGGCCCGCTACGCCGCGCACCTGGCCCTGGTCAACACTGTCGCCACCTTCACCGACTGGGAAGATACGCCCGATAGCCGTTCGGCCTTCCTGGCCGGCGTGACGCCCGTAGACTACGCCGGCCCCTGGGCGGGCGTAGCGGCGAATACCATCCGCGTGCGCGTCGAACTGATCTCGCAGTAGGGGGCATCCGTGGTCTCCAGCCTCTACCTGAACGTCGACGCCAAGACGGCTACCCAGCGCGTCACCATGGGCGGCGTGCTGCTGACTGAGGTCCTCTCGGCCGAGTGGAGCTTCAGCTTCCAGCGTCCGCCTACGGCCCTCGTGCGTGTGCCTAACCCGCCGCCCGGGGCCGCTACCTTCGGCGCCCGCGTCACCATCGACGCGGGCTGGAACGGCCTCACCCAACGCTGCTTCACCGGCACGGTGCTCAACGTCAACCCCGACGAGCGCGGCTGCGTCATCGAGTGCCAGGGTAAGTCGGCCGTGCTGGAGAATACGTTCCACGAGATCGTCGTCACAATTGACGGCACCAAGACGGCCACCGAACTCGTCGAGGAATTGCTGGCCGCCTCGGGCCTGACGGACTATAGCGTCGACCTGCCGGCCTGGACGCCGGGCACCGTCTGCCCCCAGGATCTCACGTTCCAGACCTACGGCGAGGCCGTGATGAAGGTCGCCGAGGTGGACGGCGGCCAGTGGTGGGAGACGCCCACCGGCACCGTGCGGGTGGCCGTGCTGGGGCCGATGCCTTCTGCGACCGCCTGGCGCACCTACTTCTCCGGCGTGCTGACTGCTCTGACGGAGTCCTACCCTCCGGGCGTCACGACGGGCCGCCCGCGGCTACGCCACATCTCGGCCGCACAGCACACGAAGGATGTGAAGAACGAGGCCGTGGTGCGGGGCTGCACCTACACCCAGACCAACCCTGACGGCACCGAGGTGGCGATAGACGTAGAGGGCCGCGCCCTGGCCGGGAGCCCCTGGGTTCGGATGCCCGACGGCTCCCAGGGCTACAACGACGTTCTCTTCTCCAATGAACTCATCGACACGCCCGGCAAGGCCGGGGCCGTGGCTGCGCGGCTCGTCACGCTCTACAACCGCCTGCTGACTGAGATCACCGCCCAGGTCGACGGCGACGTAGAGATCGCCCTCGGCGCCACCATCAAGCTCGCTGACCCCTCCTACAGCCGCGCCTCCGGCAACTGGTTCGTGGGCGGCTACCAGACGCGCATCGACAGCAGCCAATTCGTGACCGACCTCACGACTCTGTACGGCGGCGAGGACTCGGGCTACAGCGTCAACGTCTGCCCCTTCGCCCTCTTCACCTACATGACCGACCTCCAGGTGATGGGCGACCGCCTCTGGGCGCTGGTGACGCTGGACGCCTGCGGGAGCATCGACCCCGACGGGACTATCGTCTCCTACTGCTGGTCTGACAATCAGACGCCCATGCAGATGACGGGCTGTTCGACGGAATGCATCACGACGATCCGCACCGATCCGTCGGCCATCACGGGCACCTGGCAGGTTACGCTCACGGTCACCGACGACGAGGGCTGTGAGGACAGCATCACGCTGCCCGTGGCCGTTGAGCAGGGCGAGTCGGCCGTCCAGGTGCCGGCCATCTTCGTGGCCTTTGGCGACTGGTTCAGCGCCTCGCCTGACGGGGGCGTGACCTGGTACGACCAGCCGGCCCCGGCGGGCTGGGAAGTGGTCGCTGTGGGCTGCAAGCCGCCGGACGGCGAGCACTACGGCTACGGCGTATATGGCCTCAGCGGTACGGCGGGCCAGGGCGGCGCCCTCTACCTGACGACCGACTACTGCCAGACCGCGCCCGCGGCGGTCATGACGGGCCTCGACTCGCCCGTCGAGCACATCTGGTGGGACCTGAATCACCCGACGGACTGCTGGGCACTGACTTACGACGAACTCTGGCGCACGCAGGACGACGGCGCGGGCGGCTCCTGGCTCCTCTACAAGGACCTGAACACGCTGCCCTGGCTGGTGCCCGCGAACGGCGAATACGTGCGCGGCAGCCGCATCGCCACCCCCGCGCCGGAGG
>Ga0154727_1080_pt6 | contig 23948 bp, 19 predicted proteins | sample Rifle2008BG16ft_FD_105735 | JGI IMG/M metagenome (GOLD analysis project Ga0154727, IMG submission 105735) | Elusimicrobia bacterium RBG_16_66_12 | reverse complement strand
GGCGATCACGTAGAGGCCGAAATAGCCCCAGTAGAGGCTCGTCAGGGGCAGCAGCGCGTACGCCGAGCCCGCCAAAGACGCCGAGAGCCGGCTTCGCTGCATCCTGTTGTAGAAAAGCGCCAGCATGAGGAGAGGAATAAATGCGTTGAACGTGAAGCCCAGGTGCCCGGCGGCCGCGTGCATGACGGCCGCGGGGCAAAATCCGAAGACGAGCCCGCCGAAAAAAGAGGCCGCTTCTTGGCGCAGAACCCAATAAAGAAAGCCGCACGTCGCGAAAGCCGTCAACGGGAACGCGAGGATCACGAAAAGGTTGTATCCGGCGACCGCGCCGACCCGCCGGGCCAAGAACGTCGAGAGCGCCTCCAGGAGCGGCTGGCTGACGGCCGGCCCGCTCGACATTCCGAATGGAGCCGCGATCAGACTCGTTCCGCGGGGGCTCCTCGTCCACAGGCCCTGGACATCGCTCCATGTCGCCCAGATGTCCCCATAGGAATCGCCGGGCCCGGCGAATACCGTCGAGTTCAGCTTGAACAGCAGCGGCCAAGTCAGAAGCGCGCTGATCGCGAAGTAGGCCAGAAAGATCAGCGGCGCCTTCGGAAGGAAGCCGCTAAGCCCTTTTCTTGCCAAGCGAGAACAGCTCCTTCCCCACTCCGACGGCCAAGCAATAGCAGGCGACGATCGCCGCCTGGTTCGCCGCGGCCGAGTTCGACGATACGGCCAAGGCCGCCGTCGCCGCGACCCCGATCAATGCGGAAGTAAAATAGGGGGCGCCGCCGCCCTCGACGGAATAGGCCAGCCTCGGGAAGCGGGGCTTCAGCCAAGGCGCCAAGCTCCCGATCAAGCCGCGAAGCGCGCCGACCGCGGCCAGCCCGCCCAGCGTAAACAGCATGTTCTCCGCGGCGTCCACCGGCGCGCGCGCGCCCTTCGCATAGAGAACGGCGGCGGCAAGGAACGCTGCCGCGAATAGAACTCGATGCCCTCCGCCCGCGTCGAAGTTCGCCCCGCGGAACGATCGCCATCCGCCGCGGAACGCGCTCCAGCCCAATCCCATCAGGACGAGAAGTCCTCCGAGGATAAGAGGCCCGCGCAGCGATCCCGAACGCTTGCCCCCCCCCGCTCCGACGATTTTTTGCCATGCCTCGGCCGAGAGAGGCGCGCGCGGCTCCACCGCCACGGAGTCCAATCGGAAATAGGGATGCTCCGCGGGGGCGATCCTTCCGGCGAGTATTTTTTCGAGAGCCTCCCCGTCCTCCACCAGCCGCAGCGGCCGCTTCACGATATCGCCCAGCAAACGACCGTCCGGCTTCCAGGCGGACGCATCTCCGGCGATGCCGAGAGCGTTCCAATCCTGCAAATCCTGGCGGATGCTGCGCGCTCCCGCCCCCTCAAGCTCCACGCCGAAGGCGAACGCGACGTCGCCGCCCATCAGCGCGCGGCGGCCCAGCCGCACCTTCCAAGCGATGGAACGCATGGCCCCGAACGCCGCGAGATCGTCCTTCGCGTCCAAAAACCGCCCCAACGGCAGCAGCACGCTTCCGCGCGAACGGGTGAAACAAACGTCGCGGCTCACGGTTCTCCTGTCCCAGCGGATCGCCAAGTTCATCCAGCAGGCATCATCGTCCTGGAGCGTACGGGGAACTTGATAGGTGAAGCGCACGCCTCTCGCCCAATCCGCGTCGCCGCCGATCCGGGTCGTCCAATCCAGCGTATGCGCCCGCCCCGCATTTTGAGGCGCGAGCCCCAACACGCGCCCGGAAACGACCCTCAGCCATTTCTTTTGCGCCGGCACGGTGATTTCCGGATGCAGGCGGCGGCTGATCGGATTCGACGTCGGCCACTTTTCATCGAAGGCCTCGTTCTCCGTCAAAAGACCCGGACTGAACAAGGCCAGCTCCTTCAATTTCAATCGATACGGGGACCGGTTCAGATCCAGCCGCAAGCGCGCCGCTTTTATAGAGCCCGTTCCGGCATCCAGCAAGACCGGTTGATTGGGAACGACGTCAAGGGTACGAGAGCCCCCGGACTGCAATTCGAGCGTCAATGCGCCCTTCGCGATCGATTCGCCGCCTTCCGCCAGCGCCGCGAAAAAGCGCGACGCCTGATCCAGTCGCGCCGATATCGGCCAGTCGAATTCGACCCGCTTGCCGTAGCCCTCCAGAACCAATCCGTCCTGCGCGAGAACGGCGCCGGTGAACGCGTCATCCGAACGGACTTTGTAGCCGACGCCCTGGATCAAACGGCGATCCGCCGCCGGCTTGACGGTGAACGGCTCCGGCTTGAACGCGGTTTTGGCCTCCAACCTTGCCTGATGTCTCTCGACATCGATCGTCACGATGATTTTTCTTTCATCGAACAGCAATTCCTCGCCTCCGGGGCGGGCCGATTGAAAGGGCAGATAGCCCTGCACCCGGGGCCACTCGACCCGCGTCCCGCTGCCGAGCGCGACGGCAAATGGGCCGCCCCACCGGCGGGCAAGCTCCTCGCCCTCCCGGAGGAACACCGGCCGCGCCTTGTCGAAAAAGCTCACAAGCCTGACATTGTCCAGCTTGACCGCGCAGACGCTGTCCGGATCATAGGCGGAGAAACCTATTTTTCCCCAACTGAAAACCCCCGACTTGCTCCCGGACAGAGCTCTCAAGTCGAGGACGAATCTATCCCGGAACGGAGCGATCTTGTCGATCCTCCCCGGCAGGGATCCGTGATACAAATTGATCTCCCGCAGCGGCCGCTCCTTGGCGACCTTCTCCTGCTCGCCGCGGACGAACACGGTGATTTCCTCCAGGTAGGCCTTCGCCCGCGGATCGGAGAGGCGGCTCCCCAGCACCTTCTTCATGTCGATATGCGCCGCGCTGCGCCCATCCGCGCCGACGCGCGTCGCCGTCTCGCCGAGCTGGAACAGCTCCGCGAAACCGGGTGAATCGCCGAACTTCACGCGCAGATTGACGTGCACCACGGGAGCGTCGTTTTGGAATACGAGCGCCACCTCCGCGAGATTGGACAGGTCCTCATGCAGACGCCTCTGAAGAACCGTGAACCGGCCGAACTGGGTGTAGCGCCAGTCCTCGTCCGGCGGCAAGCCCAGCATCCTGCCGATGGCGTAGCCGTAAGTCTTCTTCGACCAGCGGGCTCCGACGACGTCGATCGTCTCGAGGTCCGACGAAGCGGGCGCGTTGAACGCGACGACGGCGCCGCCGGACCTCAGCATCATTTCGGGGGCGGGAACGCAGGAATTCCGCGAGGATAAATTCTGATAGTCGATCCAAAGCTCGTCAAAGTCGGCAAGGCGAGGGGAGTTGCGCGGATCGGGGGCGAAGAAGGGCACCCCCAGCGTCTCGCGGCGCGCGCCCGGAAACCAGACCCAGCGATCATCCTGGCGAGTCCAGCCGGAGGAGGACTCGTCCAGCCGGGGGGACTTCCAGGGCAATTCCACGGCATCGACGAGAGCAGGGAGGCGCTCGCTTCGGAGAGAGACGCCCAGCTTCGCGACCAGCCCGCTCGCCAGGCGCGGCTGCGCGGCGCGCGCCCGCGCCAAACGGGACACCGCCTCAGGGTCCACGGCCCCTCGCTGCCCCGAATAGATCTCCAGCGATTGGAACGAGGCCGGCGCCCGCCCCGACAAGCCGACCGCGCCCAAAAAAACACAGGCGGCGATCAGCAGGAGCGAAATCACGACGTCCGGCCGGCGCAAGGTTCTCATGCCGGGTCTGGAATTCGACCGGCGAAATATCCCGCGCCGAGCAGGAGGAGCATCGCGAGCACGGTGACGACCGCCCCCAGATGGAAGAACTGCTGCGCCCGATACTGGAGAACCACCTCATACTCGTAGCTCCCGTCCGGGTTCCTGACGCAGCCGGAGGATACGCCGCTTCCCGCCGCGCACAGCCGGCCGGTGTCGATCAGCCAGCTGTTCGCGTACGCGTTCGCCTCGTAATGCGTTCCGTTGCCGAAAATCGGCCGGCGGAACCAGGTCTCCCCCCAGGCGCCGTCCGGAAGATTGTCGTTCTGGATGGTGCCCTGGATATTTTTGGAAACGAATCCGCCGCCGACGCGCGTCACCCATCCGTTCTTCAGGAACTCCTGGATCTCGGCCGGGCCGGCCCGCTCCGAATCGCCGCGCGCGGAGATCTCCGGCGCCGTCTTGGGTTCGGCCGGGAGCCGCGCGTTCGAGAGGAATGCCTGCCAGCCGGGATCGAAGCTTTCCGAGAAAACAAGCGGAATCGTGCCGGTCGCATGATGAACCCGAATTCGATATTTGGTCGGATTGATCTTCTTGTACTCCAGGATGGGGCCGGCCCCTGCGCCGCCCCGCAAAACACCCCGGGTCAAAAGCTCCAACGCCGCCCGCTGATCGCTATCGTCGTAAGAATAAACCGCCCTCCTGATTTCATGGGCTTGCGGGTTCCCGATGAGGTCGGAGAAATCCTCGCTCACGTTCCAGGCCAGGACGGCGCTTCTGGCGGCGTAAACGTGCGGCAGGAACCCGGCCATGTCCTGATTATCGTACAGCGTGAAGTACCGCGTCGACATCACCGGACGCAGTCCCGCGGGTTCGATTTCCCGCTTCACCAGGTAATAGTCTTTCCAGATCGGCGCGACGTCACGGCGCTGCAGCACGTATTTGATGTTCAAGAGGCCGAAAAGACGCGCGCAGCCGTCATGCGGGTCGTTGATGCAGTCCACCAGCCAGGAGGTGACCTTCTTCCCGTCATTGGCGAAAACCAGCGGCCTTGCCACGAAGCTCCGCAAAAAGTCTCCGCCCAAATATCCGCCTTCCCGCCATTTCAGCATCTGGTTGTAGCTGACGGGCAGGGGCAGGGACAAATAGCGCGCGTCCAGGCTTCTTCCGCCGTCGTACGACTCCAAGTCGTAATACTCTTGGGGGATATTGATCTTCGCCGCCGGAAGATAGCGGCCTTCGGACTTGATGATCGTGCCGTCCACGAAGGGCCTGGCGTTGGACGCCAAAAATACGCCCATCACCGCCGTACAAAGGAGGATTTTTCCGGTTCGGCCGAAACGCCTCGACAGGATCTCCAGCGCGCCGGCGGCCATGACGACCAAGGGGATCACTAATAAAACGCCGACTTTCAAGTACACGGCCCGGTAAGCCCGCTGCAAAAACAAGACCGAGTAGATCGCGTCGGCGGCGGGCTTCAGAAGTCCCCCGGCGATATAGCCTGAATTCAAGACGACGGCGAGCAGGAACACGCCCGCCATCAGAAGCACCACCCCGCTGGGATGCCTCTTGAGCATCGCGCAGCGCAGCACCGCCAGAAACGGAACCAGGAACCCCACGGCGATGCAGCTCGACCGCGTGAGAAGGGCATGCCAGTCGTAATAATAATCCACCCACTGCCCCGCCCGCAGCGCCCACAGCCCCGTCATGCCGAACGCGTCCGAAACGCTCACGCTGTTGAGCCGGACGGTCTCCATATCCGAAATCAGCCCGGCGGTCTGGTTGGTCGCGCCGGCGAACTCTCCCAGGACGTTGTACAGCAGCGGGAAAATCCAGAAGGCGTTCAACGCGATCAGAAGCCCCCCGTAGCCCAGCGCGTCCGCCGCCGCCGCCGCGAACGGCCGCCCCGAATCGAACAGCAGGTAGCCCGAGAAGGCGCCGATCAACAGCACGAACACGACGAAAAAAGCCGGATTCGAGAATCCGGTCCCGAAGTAGGACAAGGCGGTCGCCAGCATATACAACGCCTTCCTGCCTCTTTCCCGCGTCCTCATGTATTTGAGAAAAAAGAACAAGACCAGCGGCAGGAAGCTGTAGAAGGGGAAGGTGATTCCGTACGCCGGCACCCACGCCACCGCCGCCGCGTAGGGGCTGAACATGTAGAAAAAGCCGGCCAAAACGGCACCGACGGGGGCCAGGCCCAGCTCGCCGGCAAGCAGGCACATCCCGTAGCCCGAGAAGGCGAAGGACACGTAATAGAACAGGGGCTGGACGCCGGCGCCGGAAGGCAGTATTTTCTGGACAAGAAATCCGTACAGGGCATAGGGGTGGAAGGAGCTGACCTGCCTGGTCGCGGCATACCCGTAATTGACGCTCCCGTCCCAGACATACGAAGACCAATAGAAAAATCTCGAGAAGAACTGGGGCCACCCCAAGTCCCCGTTCAGGATATAGCGATTATGGCCGAACCACCCGAATACGACCAGCGCCAATCCGGCAAACAGCAGCCACATCCTATCCCGCTTCATGACTCCTTCAACGGACTCGACCGGCTTTTTTCATAGATGCTATACTACAACAGTTCGCATCCCCCGGAGAGAGACCTGAATGGCCTTTGAACATGCGCCTCCCCAAGCCCTAGGCGAGAAGCCCCCCCTCTCGCCGCCGCGCGTCTCCGTCATCGTCGCGACGAAGAACGAGGAAAAGAACATCGAAACCTGCCTGCGCAGCCTGCGGGCCCAGACCTTCCGCGACATCGAAATCCTGGTGGTGGACAACCGTTCCGAAGATAAAACCACGGAGCTCGCGCGCCGCTACACCTCGAAAGTTTACACGAAAGGCCCCGGCTTGGCGGCCCAGCGCAACGTCGGCATCCAGGAAGCCGCGAACAGCGAATTTCTGATGTTCATCGACGCCGACATGATCCTGTCGCCCGGCCTCATCGAAGCGTGCGTGCGCCGCATGGAAAGCCGGGACTGCGCGGCCCTCTTCATCCCGGAAATCGTCCTGGGGGCCAACTTCTGGAACCGGGTTCGGCGCTTCGAGCGCCGCTTCTACGACGGGACCGCGATCGACGGCGCCCGCCTCTACCGCAAAGACGCCGTGACGCGCGCCGGCGGCTTCGACGAAAACGAGCGCGTCGTCAACAGCGTCGAAGATTGGGATTTCGATCAAAAAATAAAGAGGCTCGGAGCCATCCGTCTGCTGGAGGACGTTCCGGCCGGTCCGCCTCGGGGCGAATGGGAGCTTGCGTCTTTCGTCCGGGCGCGCGGCGTGGACCCGAACCGCCATGGATCGGTGCTCTACCACAACGAGGCCGACTTCGATCTCCGGAAATATCTCCAGAAAAAAAGCTACTACGCGGGCAAGTTCGACATCTATATCGACAAGTGGGGCCGGGATAACCCGGACGTCAGGCTTCAATTCGGATTCTGGTACCGCTATTTCGGCGTTTTTATCGAACAGGGGAAATGGCGGCGCCTGCCGGCCCACCCGCTCCTGACGAGCGGAATGTATTTCCTCCGGTTTCTCGTGGGGACGATCTATCTGTCGCGCAACCTCGTCCACGCGAAGGAACGCCCGCGATGAAGCCGATCGGAACGGCCAATACCGCATGCCCGCCCTGCTGATCCGCCTCCTCCAAGCGCTTTACAATCGCGCCGTCTTCTTTCTGGCCCGCCTCCGAGCGCGTTTTTGGGGATTGTTTATGAAAGGCCTGGGAAACGACGTGTTCATGATGACCGGCGTCATCATCTCCAGCCCCTCCGGCGTCGAGATCGGAAGCGATACGACGATCATGCAGTACGTGAGCATGAGCGGAGAGGGCGGGCTCAAGATCGGGAACTACGTGATCATCGCTTCCCATTGCCGGGTGCTGACGTCCAATCACGGCTACGAGGACTTCAACTCCCCCATATGCCGGCAGAAACTGATCACGGGCCCCGTGGTCATCGAGGATGACGTCTGGCTGGGAAGCCATGTCGTGGTGCTGCCCGGCGTCACGATCGGCCGGGGCGCGATCGTGGCCGCCAACTCCCTGGTCACCAAGGACGTCAAGCCGTTTTCCGTGGTCTGCGGAGTCCCGGCGCGCTTCGCCAAGTTCCGCTTCAAACCGGAGCAGCTGGCCGAGGCGGCCCAGGTCCGGTTCAAGTCCTAAGCGCATGCAATTATCCGTCGTCATCACGACCCGAAACCGGAAGGAGGCTTTAAAGGCCTGCATCTCCTCGGTGGCCGCGGCGGCGGCGGGCGTGGGGGATTGGGAGCTCATCATCGTCGACGACTGCTCGAGCGACGGAACGGGCTCTTTGGATTTGGCCGCCCTGGGCGTCCCCCAGGGGCGCCTCATACGCTGCGCCGTCCAGCAGATGATGGTGGCCGCGCGCAACATCGGCGCCCGCGCGGCCAAGGGGGAGTACGTGCTCTTCGTCGATGACGACAACGAGGTCGACCCCGGCATGATCGAGCGCCTCATCGAATCCGCGCGCGCCAATCCCCGCTACGGGATCATCGGCCCCTCCATGCATTACTTTGACGGGCGCGTGAAATACCTCGACTACCAGAAAATAAACTTTTTTACGGGCCGGACGCGCGGCATCATAGACCGCCTCGGCCGCGCCATCTGCGACAGCGACGGCGTGCCGAACGTGTTCATGATCCGCCGAAGCGTCTTCGAGTCCTGCGGCTATTTCGACGAAAAATTGATTCAAACCTTCACGGAGCCGGATTTCGCCTTCCACGCCGCGGCGGCCGGCCACCTCTGCGGCATAACCCCGGACGCGAAGACCTACCATAAAATCCCGCGAGGCGAAAAGCTGTCCCCGCGCGTGCTCGGGGCGGAATTCCCGCAAAAAGCCTACTGCCTGATTCGGAATCGGAGCTGGATCATCGCCCGCCACGGCAAGACGCATCACAAGATCGTCTATTGGATCTTCTTTTCGTGGCTGTGGCCGACCATTTACTCCCTCCTCATCCTGCCCTCCGGCCGTTTCGATCTTATTCGCCTCTATTGGAAAGGGTTTTGGGACGGACTGAACGCCAACGGTCTGAGCGAGGCCTCTTCTCGGGCCGATTTGGCCGACCATTTGGGTCGATATTGACGGCCCCCCCGCCCCTTATTACAATGATTCCGGTGCAGCCATCGACGATCTGCCTGATCACCCCCCCATCGCTGTTCCTGCTCGACGAGCGGGTCTTCATGACCCTCGGCATCCTGCGCGTGGCGGCCGTCCTGGAAAACGCCGGCCATCGCGTCGAGATGCTCGATCTGTCCGGGGTCGAGAATTTCGTGGAGGCGGCCCGGCTTCACGCCGAGACCAGCCCCGCCCGCGTGTTCGGCATCACCGCGACGACCCCGCAGATGCCGTCCGCGTTCAAGATCACGCAGGCCATCCGCTCCATCCGGCCGGACGCCCGCCTGATCCTGGGCGGGCCGCACATCGCCCTCGTCCACGCCGCCTACAAAGGCGAGAAAGCGCGCAAGGCGCCGGGCCGCGCGGCGAAGGCCTTCGAAAAACTCGCTCAAAATTACGACACGCTCGTCGCCGGCGACGGCGAGTTCGCCGTCTTTGAGGCCATCAAGCCCGACGCCCCCAAACTCATCGACGGCGACGATCCGGCCTCTTCGCTGTTCATGACGAACCAAACGCTCAACGAACAGCCGTTCCCGGCGCGCCACCTCATCGACGCGAAGAGCTACCACTACTCCATCGACGGCGTGCCGGCGATGTCGCTGATCGCCCAGCTCGGCTGCCCGTTCGCCTGCGGCTTCTGCGGCGGCCGCGAATCCCCGATGCTGCGGCGCATCCGCATGCGCTCCACCGAGAGCGTCGTCGAGGAGATCGTCTCCCTCCACAAGGAGTACGGCATCACCGGCTTCATGCTTTACGACGACGAGCTCAACGTCAACACGAAGATGGTGGAGCTCATGAACGCCATCGCGGAGGCCCAGAAACGCCTGTCCGCCGAGTTCCGCCTGCGCGGCTTCGTCAAATCCCAGCTGTTCAACGACGCCCAGGCCGCGGCCATGTATCGCGCCGGCTTCCGTTGGATTCTGACCGGATTCGAATCAGGCTCGCCCCGAATCCTTCAGAACATCAACAAGAAGGCGACGCGCGAGGAGAATACCCGCTGCGTGGAGATCGCGCGCCGGCACGGCCTGAAGGTCAAGGCCCTGATGTCCATCGGCCATCCCGGCGAAACGGAGCAGACGATCCTGGAAACCGAGCAGTGGCTGCTTGATTCCAAGCCCGACGACTTCGACGTCACGATCATCACGACCTACCCGGGGACTCCTTACTATGACCGCGCGGTCCCGCACCCCACGCTGAAAGACGTCTGGGTCTACACGTTCGAGACCACGGGCGACAAGCTCTACAGCCACGACGTCGACTACACCGAGGTCGCCGACTATTACAAGGGCGACCCGGACGGCGGCTACAAATCCTACGTCTTCACCGACCACCTGACCCCGGAACGCCTCGTGGAACTCCGCGACAAGGTCGAACGCGACGTGCGGCGCATACTCAACATCCCCTTCAATCCCGGCCGCCCCGCCCAGCGCTTCGAGCACTCGATGGGCCAACTCGGCCCGAACGTCCTGCGCGTCTCCCACGAAACCAAGATTCCGACCTAAGTCTCATCCGCTCTTCTTCGGAATGCCCGCGACGTTCACGGTCTTAAAACTGCGGGTTTCAAGGACGCTGTTGAGGTCGAGAACGCAGTTCCCGCCCGCGAACCCCCGCCTGTTCGCCCTGATCTCAAGCCGGTTCGCGTCCTGAGCCGCTTTCATCGGATAGATGATTCCGTTCTCCGGATAATGCCACGTCATCGCGCCGCAGGCCAGGTCCATCGTCGATTCCGGAACGAGACTGGAGCGCTCGACGATGATATTAATGACGTCGGCCTTCTCATCGGAAATCGCCCGGCTGACGCGGAAACGACGCCCGCCGGCAGCCGCGGGAGCCGCGCCTCTCTTGTATATCCAAACATTGCCGAATATCGCGCGCACGTAAAACCCGTCCAACGCCGCGATAATAGGCCGCATCTGCGGTCCCTCGTCCAATCTCACCGTATTATAATTGACCGCGACGTATTGAAAATCCCCGCCGCGCATCCGAGCCGCGAGCTCTTCCCGTCTCGCCGAAAAAAGAGAATCGTCGTTGGGGTAGTTCAAGTTTTCTTTGATCAGAACCGCGTAATTGATGTACTGGGACTTGAATCCATATCGAAACCGCGGAACGATCCCCGACAAGCAGTATATCTGCGGCGTGTAATCGTAAACGAACACCCGGTCCGATCCCGTTTCCTTCAGGTATCGCGCCGCCTGCAGCATGTCGCGATCATCCTGGGAGTAGAACATAAGCGGGTTCCGCGCCTTAACGATTGAGAGGGCTGCAGCAAGCGGATTCTGGTTCAATGTCAGCAGCAGGCACGACAGCACCATCAGCGGCCGCCAGATATTCCGATCGACTTGACGGCGATGTTCGACGGCCGCCGCTGCGCAGCAAGCCAGCGCGGCGACTCCATTCCCGACGACGCCGAAACGCTGGGAAGCCGCGATCGCCGTGGCGATCAAAAGATGGAACGCCGCGCCGTTGATTTTCAGCAGGAATACGGTCGCGCAAATCACGAGCACCGGAACGAGCTCGATGAAATAATGCGGGAAGAAGTAGCCGCCGACCCAGACGCTGATCAGCGCGCACGCCGCCCAAATCAGCAGATAACCGTCAAAGCCGCCGGCGCTCGCCCGCGGCTCGGATTCAGCCCAGCGCCGCCGCGGCCAATCCAGAATGAATCCGAGGAGCCCCAGCCACAATATCCCGGACTGCTTGAATATCGGGATTCCATATCGCGCGGCGGCGCCGTAGTCTTTATGGAGAAGGTGGGAGTGAATCCTCTTGATGAAGGCCAACGCCAGGAAGTTTTCGCTCGTCCCCGCATGAACCGTACAAAGCCAGATCAACCCTACCGGAACGAGAAATACGAGAAACTGCTTCGAAACGGTCAAGCCCGCCCGAACAAGCCGGCGGCCGACCGTCTCGGCGCCCTGCGCGAATCCCTGGGCGATGATCGTCAGCGATGAGGGCAGGATCTCCAGGGCCGTGTTCTGCTTCAAGCAGAAGCATATCCCTACGGACAGGGCGGAAAGCATGTGCCAGCGTCCCAGAAAGAAGTAGGCGGCCAGGATGATCCAGAGGACGACCAAGTTGTCGGCGTTTGAAAACTGGCCCTCGACCATCGGATTGGCGTACACTAAAATAAAAATAAGAAGCAGCGCTTTCGCGATGCGCCCGTTGGGCGCGAAGCAATGTTTACAGAGGAAATAAAAGGCGAACGAGGTCAGGAGCTGGTAGGCGGCCGTAAACAGCTTGATGGCGTAGAAATTCGACAGCCCGTCCCGGAAGGGCGTGAAGATGTAATAAATAAGCTGCATGCCGCCGGGCTTATCGTCCACCCAGTACTGATCGAACAGCCTCCCGCCGTGCTTGAGAAGGCCGGAAAGAAAAAGATGGAAGGTTTCGTCGCCGCTGAGCGGGAGGAGAAACGCCGGCCCCATGGCGGCCGCGAACCACAGCAGTGCCAGCAGCCAGTACGCGATCTCCGCGGGCGAGCGGCCGGGGCTACTTCCGCTTCTCGTAAATGCACTCATAGTTCAGCGTCAGTTCGGGGTCCCGATCCAGCAAATCCAGCAAGGAGCAGGCGGCATTGAGGATCAGGATAGGCACGGAAAACACGAACACGTAGGCGTAATACGAGAAGGTGTTTCTCTCCTTGAAAAACAATCGGATCGGCAGCGTTCCGACAAGATAGCTGATGACGTGAAACACCCCGCCATGCGGCGCGATATGGATCAATTCGAAGCCCGCGGACTCGCCCAGGAACTTCAGGCCGTGGCGGGTGAAGCGAAAATAGTCATACGGAACCATGTGCTCCTCGAAGCACAGGTGCGTCGTCAAGAACACCTTTCCCCCGGGCCTCAAGATTCGATGGAATTCCTGGAAGGCCTTATGCGGCTTATTTAAATGCTCCAGCACTTGAGTGCAGAGAATGGAGTCAAACGCGCTGGGGGGCATTTCGCTCATCCCCTCGTTGATGTCTCCCACGTAATCGATCGTGTTCCCGGCGCTCTGCTTAATGTCCTGGGAAAAATAGTCCGTTTTGTCGAAATATTTTTTGTACGGGTTGTCGTGAGAGCCGATATCGATTACTTTCCGCCCAGGATGATTGCTCTCCTTAGCCGCCCTTTCGACGAACTTTTCGATGCGATATGCATGATAGCGCATGAGCCGCATCGGAAAAATTAAGAAGTAAATCCGAACCAAATCATCCGAGTTCATATTTTCTCAAGAAGAAGTTGAAGTTCAATATGCGCAGCAGCTCGAACATATGATTTCTGCCGGCCATGTGCTCCTCGTACAATCTCATCACATATTTCGAATCAAAATAGTCGTTCCCGATCCCCAGATGATCTCCGAACAATTGCCGCAATTCGCTTCGGATCCAGGCCGCGAGCGGCAATCCGAACCCTTTCTTGCTCCGGTAAACGGTCTCACGGCCGACGCATTTCTCGGCCAGCCGCTTAAGAATATATTTGGATTCCCGCCCGCGGATCTTCCAATTCCCGCTCAAGCTGAAGGCGAACTCGGCCAGGTCCTTATCCAAGAGTGGATTTCTCATTTCCAGAGAGGCGGACATGGTCGCGCGGTCGCCTTTGACAAGATACCAATCCGGCAGCTGAATGCGGCAATCCAAATACAAGCTCTTATTGACGACGTCCTCCTGGCGGAACGCTCCCGAATATCGGATCGCCTCCTCGAAAACGAGGCCGAGGCCCGGCAGGCGTTGATTCAAGAGCTCCCGGGCATCCTCGACGAGGAAGCCGCCGCCGCCGAAGATGAACTGTCTCGCGGCGAAATCAAGCCCGAAAGCGTCGAGCAGTTTATAATAAGGCCCCCCGCGCGGAAGCAGGGGTTTGAGCAGATCGGCCAATGGCTTCAGGCTCGAATATGTCTCAATAAACTTCTGGGCTCGGTATTTCTCGTATCCGCCGAACAACTCGTCCCCTCCGTCGCCGCTCAGCACCACCGTTATTTCTTCGCGCGCGAATTTTGAAACGAAATACAGCGGGACTATAGCCGCGTCAGCCATCGGTTCGTCCATATAATCAAGGATTCCCAGAAAGTTTTCCTCGGCGGCTGAATCCTCGAAGTGGCAGGAATGAAGCGGGACCCCTAATTTGCGCGCCACCGTTTGCGCGTGGCGCGATTCATCCAGCTCCGGATGATTATCGTAACAGACGTTGAAAGCCCTCGTTCGCGGAGCGCACTGGGAAAGATAGGCCGTCACAAGGCTGCTGTCCACCCCGCCGCTCAAGAAAACGCCCAAGGGAACGTCGGCCATCAGTCTTTTCTTGACCGCCTTCCGAATCAGATCCTCGCTCTTTTCCAGGATCTCGCCTTCGCCCAGGCCGGCATTCACGCGCACGTCTTCCAGCTTCCAGAAGCTCCGCTTGGCCTCCAGCCGCCACTCCGGAAGGCGAAACTGCACGACCGTGGACGGCTCCAGCTTCCGGATCTTGTCGCAGATGGTGTTGGGCGATGGAATATAGCCGTAAAAAAGATACTTCGCCAAGGAAAGACGGTCGACGCGCACTCGGCTTTTGATCTCCGCGTTCTTCAGCAGGGCCTTCATTTCAGAGGCGAAACAGAATATCTCGTCGTCCAGATAATAATAGAGCGGCTTCTTGCCGAAATGGTCGCGGGCCAACGTGACGACTTTTCGTCGCATGTCCAAAACCGCGAAAGCGAACATTCCTTCAATCCTGTCCACGATCGCGGGTCCGTATTCCTCATAGCCGTGAAGCAGCACCTCCGTGTCGGTCTTGCTCTTCCACCTATACTTATCGTGCAGCTCCTTCTTCAGTTCTTGGTAGTTATAGATCTCGCCGTTCAACACGAGGCCGACGGACCCATCCTCGCTGTACATGGGCTGTTTTCCGGCCTCGGACAAGTCGATGATCGACAGCCTTCGATGCCCCAGCGCGATGTTGTCGACCACGGAACACCCGAACTGATCGGGGCCCCGCTTATCCAGGGTGGCGAGCATCGTCAGAAACTGCCCGCGATCCACCGCCGTGTTCCTATTGATCTGACCCAGAATTCCGCACATAGGTCTATGCCGCCGCCCGGCCCGCGCGAATGCCGCCGTCCGGCAAGAGGATGCGGGGCATCAGCCCCGGCGGAAGAACGCCCGAAACTGCTCGACGACGCAGCGGCGCGACCGCGGGCTGACGGCGAACCCCCCGACGCCGATCTCGCGCGGCGGGCCGGCGCGACGCAGCGATTTCGCGCGCATCATGCTGGAGATTCTACTGAAATCAAGAGGACGTTACACTTCAGGCGTCACACTGCAGATGCGGCTATTTCTTCTTGATCCACACCATGGGCTGTCGTGTGAAGGGAAAATGGCCGCATTCAAAGGCCCCCGGGATTTTTCGCAGGAATTCCTGGAGAGCCGCCCCCTCTCCAGGAAAGCGATCATGGTAGCCCTCGTCGAGCACGATGAGGCCGCCCGGAGCCAACCTCGGCCAACAGAGGTCGAGAGCGCTCACCGTGGATTGGTAAAGGTCCGTATCCAGGTAAACATAGCTATAGATATGGTGCGAATTGTCTCTCAGGAACCGAGGGAGCGTCTCCTCAATTTTCCCGACGACGATCTCCACTCTGTCCTCGATATCATGAAGCTCAAGCATCTTCTTCATGATGCCCAGGTCGCCCCTATAGTTCCCCTGCTCCTTCATCGCATGCCGGTCCTGTTCCGAAAACTCGGTCAAGCCAAGGAGGCTGTCGAAGCCGTAGATCTTGCGCAGATCATTCGGGGCCAACAACTGGAGGACTTTCGCCATGAAATGAAGATGCGCGCCTTGATGACACCCGAACTCCAGGAGATGTCCCGGCACGTTCTGGATCATCTTAAGAAGCTCGTAGCGGGCGAGGAGCGTGCCTAGGGGAACGAACCCCACGAAGAGCGGCCACTGCTCAATGATGAACATCGGGTCAAGAGCGGGATTGGAACCGAAGAAATCGTTCCGCCTCTTGACGAAATCGGCGTCGATTCTGCCGAATTTCCTGGAAGAACTCACCTGGGACGCCGCTGATTTTCTCATCCGCAAGATTAGGCCATATTGTGCGACGCCCGCGCCAACAGATGGGCCGGATTAAACGGCCCGCGCCACCACAAACAGACTGGCTCCCAGCCTGCGTTTTTCCCCGGCGGATATCTTCACGATTTCTCGATCGAGAATTCCCCGGAGGACACGCGCCACGAATTCGAAGGACGGCTGGTGCTCCTGCTCGCTGGATGCGCTCGTTCGCTGGCCGCGGAGGCCGAGCCAACTGGGCAAGGCGCGCCGCAGGAAGATAGGCAGGGTCAATGCCGCAAAATAGCCGGTCTCATGTTCGATTTCAAAGCCGGCGCGTTCGATTTTCCGGCGGAATCCAGCGGGAGCATAACGGCGCACGTGCCCCGCGTATTCGTCCTCGCGCGACCAAAGCAGCTGCCAGGCAGGAACCGCGCAATAAAGTCGTCCGCCGACGGGCATCAGACGACGAAGAGTCGTCAAGAATGCCTCGTCGTCGGGAATGTGTTCCAGAACGTCGAAGAGACCGGCATTGGAGATAGAGCCCGCGCGAAACTTAGCCCCCTCCAGCGTCGAACAGACCACATGTCGAACTCCGCGATGCAGCGCCCGGCATGCGAGCTTAGCCGTGGGTTCGACGGCGACAACGGGATATCCTGCATTCTGGAGAGCAAGGGATACGGAGCCGTTGCCGGCGCCGATTTCAAAGAGAACTCCCGCCGGGGGAAACCGCTCGGTGAGCGCCAGGAAGCAGCGATTTCTGTGCCGGTACCAAAACGAGCGAAGCTCAAGGCCGGCCCAATCCGTCGCATCTGTCTCCAAGAACTTAAAATCCCGGTGCCCCGGACAGACCCATAGGCCGCCGTCGGAAAGGACCAGGTTATCCGCGATTTGCCGCAGGTCCTGCACAAAGGGAGGGCGGGAGATCATGCATCAGAACCGGAGCGCGGCAGAACGTCGCGGAGGACGTAGTGAGGCCGCTTTCGAGTCTCTTCGATGTTCCGCCACAGATATTCCCCGATGATGCCTATCGCCAGCATCTGCATGCCGTTCAAGAAGAGAATGACCACCATCAAAGAAGCCCAGCCCTCCACTCGGGAGCCGTGGACCATAACATACCAGGCGATGAGTCCCGAAATGAGGACGGCCGCGATGAAAAGAAGAATGCCGACCGCCGACATGATGCGCAAGGGCAAAAAGGAGTATGCGGCGAAGCCGTCGATGAAATATTTAATCCTGACCCCCAAAGACGTCTGCGAACGACCCAGCAGCCGCTTCCTTCTCTCATACGGGACACAAAACGGCTGATAACCGTAGAACAGGAGGCGGCCCTGGAGGAAGATGTGCTGTTCCGGATCGAGAACAAAATGATCGCGCAATTCCCGGTCCATCAAAAAGAAGTCGAACCCCCCTTCCGGGATGCCCGGGACAGCGAAGCGGCGCAGCAATTTCCAACAGATGTTCGAGAGCGCGTCGCTGATCAAGCCGTCGTCACGCATCTGACGATTGGCCACAACCAGTTTATGTCCTTGCCGCCAAGCGCTTAGCAACAAGGAAATGACTTCCGGGGGATCCTGAAGATCGGCCGACATCGAAATAACGCAGTCCCCATCTGCGTGACTATAACCCGCCAACAGGGCGGACATCTGGCCGAAGTTCCGATTGAAATTGAGGAGCGTGAAGCCGCCGCGACGCCCCCGCTGGAGCCCTTGCATGATCTCCCAGGAGCGGTCCGTCGAGCCGTCATTGACCAGGATAAAATGGGGGGCCCAACCTCCGGCGTGAGCGCCGATGACAGCGGAGACTTCCCGGCAAACCTGCGCGATGGTCGCTTCGTTTTGATAGATCGGGATGACGATGGATACTTTATTGGTCATGGGATGTCGCCGCGGCTGTCAACACTCAATCAACTGCAATTTCGTTCGGTGCGCGACTCTTGAGATATTCCCGGGACTTAGGGCCGGCGTTGAATAGCAGATCAAGCGCGGTGACTTCGCCCAAGAACCCCCCCCAAAGCTGCGGGTAATCTTCGTAGTCGTAGCGCTTGTACTCCAAGCGTATGGCATGGCGTCGAAACAACGAAACATCAAGATACTCTTTGGCGGCGGGTCCGGAAAGATACGTCGTTGCGCCGGCCTTCCCGAGCAAATCGATAAGTCGTTCGGTTTTCATTCCTTTCGGCCGGAATTCAGAAGAGCGCCTCAGCGGGGTCTTGATGGCGAATTGATCCATGACCCAGCGGCAGAGGATGATGTTGAGATCGGAGATCGTTTCGAACGGACGACTCAAAATCTCGAACAGCTCCTCCCGATAGACCGGGAAGTGCGGCGCCTTCCCATACCACGATTCCAACAGCCGCATGTGCCTGCGGTTCCAAGGCTGCGAAGAATCAATGGTTGTTTCACAAATCAATTGCGAAGTCCGTCCATAATGGACGGGGACCGTCAACCAAACGGGGCCTCGATCCGTTTTGATCTTATTGCGATTGCGCCAATCATGTTTAGTGTATTGGAGATCGTCGTGAAAGATAAACAGATCCACGTCATCAATGAAATCGAAATAGCCGCGCCACGGCAGATAGTTGGACTGGATGACCCCGACCTTCATAGGGCACCCTGGACGGCACTCCTCACGGGGTCTCCGGGCCATGCTTGATCAGCGCTTGCAATGCGGCCGTACAACGCTTCACATCGCTGTCGCTCATGTCGGGATAGATAGGCAGCGACACGGTCATGCGATGCAATCGAACCGCTTGCGGGAATTTTTTGTCCGGCAGCCCGAGCAGCCGGTGAATGAGCCTGTCGACGCCTCGACGAACGTGAATGCCCCGGCGAAGAAACAAGGCCTGATAACGGCCCACGCCGCCGGGCAGCATCATGGGAAATCGAAAGAACATGGTCGGCAATCCTCTCAATTTCTCGGCCGCTTCCGGCAGACATCGGGCCAGCGCCCGCGAATATTCAGAAGCAATCCGCTTGCGCCTGGCCAGCATCCGCCCATAGCGGGAAAGCTGACTGAGACCGAGCGCCGACGCCAGATCCGACATCGGGCTGAAGACCTGTCGCCCCTCCGCACCGCCTCCATCGCGCAGCACTCGCATCCGCGCGGAAATCCGCTCGTCTGACGAAATGGCCATGCCGCCCTCTCCGGTCGTAAGACATTTCGTCGGCTGGAACGAAAAGATCGCGACATCGCCTGATATCCCAGGGCCGGCCTTAGAACCGATTGCTTGGGCGCAATCCTCAATGACCGGGAACCCGAATGATCGGAACGCCTTAACGTCTGCGAATATCCCGTAAAGATGCGGCACGATGATCGCTTTTGTTTTCGACGTGGTCAATGGAGCGACATTCGCCGGATGCACCAACCAGTCCTCGCCGACATCACAGGGGATAGGCCGCGCCCCGGAGGCGTTGACTGCTTCCAAGACGCTGGGGCAGACGTAGGTTGGAACGATCACCTCGTCTTTCGGCCCGCATCCAAGCGCTTTAAGGGCGAGAACCAGCGCAGCGGAGCCGCTTCCCACAGATACACCAGGCCGCGATGCCTTCACCCATTGACTCAACCGCCGCTCAAATTCAAGGGTCCGCCCCCCCGAACCGATGTATCCCGATTGAAGCGCCTTGTTGATGGAAGCCGAATCGCTCTCCGTCAACCACGGTTTCGAATGCAGGATCGTTTTCACTCTGTTGCTTTAAAACCTTCGATCATGTCGGCGTAGCTGCGCCCTTCGCTCGGCCAGCGGGTCGCCTGCCAATCCGGACACTGTCCGCAGAAAGCGTGTGCCCCGAAATTATTCGTCAGATGAGCCTGCCGCAACCCCTGGCAGAATTCCCCTCCCCACGTTTCTCGAATCGTCGTTTTGCGATAGTCGACCACCGTCGATCCATGAGTCCAGTCCGCCGGGCAAAACGCCAACTGGCCCCTCGGATTGAGGACGATCCGCTCCCAAGGATACAGACAGGGGCGACGCGGGCCGCTCTCATTTTTCTCGCGCATCTCACGAGCGATATCGGGGATCGCTCCCGCCGCGGAATGAAGCCGCCGAATCACGACATAATCAGCGCCGTGTTCTTTCCAATAACGCTCGAAGTCGCTCGTTTCCAGAGCATTCGAAAGCTGCTCGATATAGCTGACGATGACCTTCGTTTTTACTCCCGGCATTTTCGTCATCCGCAGCAAGCGCAGGACATTCGCCTGCGTTACCTTCAAATCGCCTTTCACGCGTATTTTTGAATAGGTCTCCGGCAAAAAAGCATCGATGCTGATGTCGACGATATCGACATTGGTGTGAAGAAGCTTCTCGCAGCGAGCTTCGTCCAGCAAAACGCCGTTTGTCGTGACGGTCACGGCCACGCCTGAATTTTTCGCGGCATATCCCAGCATGGCGAAGAAGTTCTTATGGATCAGGGTTTCGCCTTCACCCGTATAGCGGATATACTGCGTCGCCTCTTGCCCATACTTTCTGACCTCATCGACGGCCTTCGCATTCAATTCCGGGTCCAGCGACGCTCCACTGTAATATTCCGACTTCTTAAAAACGGGATGCGGGCAGTGAACACAGGCAAGATTGCACAGCTCGGTCGTATCGATGATGACTTGCGAAGGGAACTCGGCTTTCAGGCGTCCCTGGAAACCATATTCAACCGCCTCGGCCTGCGCCGACGTCTTTTTCTTGCTCGCGATCTTTTTCAACGCCCGACGCAGCAGTCTCTGGAAGCGTTCCCCGACATCATCGGCGTCTTCCACGCGCATGCTCGCGCTGATGGGTAGAGTCATGATTCTTTGACTCAATCTCTCGGTGTAAGCGAGCGCCGCCTGTTCTTTCCGCCCATACAGCATCATTTTGTGGAGCGGCGAATAATGGATGCTGGCTCCGATGTTCTCAGCTCGGAGTTCCTGCATGAAGGCGTCTCTTGATATCGACATATGCTCAAGCGGCAAGGAAACCGTAAATAAATGCCGGGCATGATCGGGATCCAGAACGCGCTCCTGGAACTGCGGCGCCATGGGCAGTCGCGCCAAGGACTCGCAATAGCGGCGCGCAATCGCAAGGCGGGTGGGATGAAACTCTCCCTGACGCCTCAGCTGCACCCGGCCGATGCATGCCTGCAAGTCGGTGTAATTCATTTTGTAGCCGAGCGCGTTGAGCTCTCCGGAAAGAAGCGCATTCGGATGAGAAAATCTCTTCCAGGCGTCGGCGGGCAGGCCATGCTGGCGCAAGGAACGCAGCCGTTCGGTTAAATTCGAGTCGGAGAGGGCTACCGCGCCGCCGTCCCCAGTGGAAAGGTTCTTATTGGCGTAAAAACTGAAGCACGTGAGGCTCCCCGAGGAACCGACGGCCGTTCCGTCGCCGAAGCGCGCGCCCAGGGCATGAGCCGCGTCCTCAACGATGACGACGCTCGGCGGAAGAGCCGCGCGCAGGGCTTTCACGTCGGCGGCCAGGCCCCCGAAATGGACCGCCATGACGGCTTTGGTTTTCGCGGTGAGCTTGGCGAAGACGGTTTCCGGCGTCACGCAGAGGGTTTTCGGATCTATATCGCAAAAGACCGGCCGAGCTCCCAAGTAGAGCGCCGCGTTCGCCGTACTGCACCAGGTCAGGCTTGGACAGATCACCTCATCTCCGGGCCCCACCCCGGAGACATGGAGTGCCAGAAAAAGAGCTGAGGTGCATGAATTGACCATGACGACATGGGGGACTCCCAGATATTTGGCCAGCTCGATCTCAAAAGCGATCGTTTCGGGACCCATGCCGACCCAGCCGGAGCGCAGGACGCGCGTGACGGCAGCAATTTCCTCATCCGAGAAATCCGGCTTCCCGAAAGGCAGAAACTCCTTGCGGCGCATTATGAGTTTGTCTCCCGCCACAAGGCTTTCAGAAATTGGAATCGCTCATTAAAATCTGCAGATTTTTGGTACGCCGACCGGGATAAAAGACGCGGACCGCCGTCAGTTTAGCATTTCACAAATACGACGAACCAAAAATGACACAGATTCTCCAGCCATGCCGGGAGAACATCTATGCCCCAATTCAATTGCATGACCCCGAACCAGCACGGGGAGATGGCCAGGCTGCCTTCCTCTATTCGGCCGTGAAAATGATTCAGCAAATCTCGAAGTTCGCTTTTCTTGTATTCCCGGAGATGGATGACGTCGCCATAGCTGTCTACGCCCATTTTTCTAGGATAATGAAGCTTCCCGATCATCTTCAAAAACAGATTCGTTATCCTGTAATAGTTGGGCGTCCCGATGATCACCAAGCCGCCGGGCTTGCAGACGCGGAGGCTCTCCGCCAAGAATTCCTTGTCGTCATCGACGTGCTCGATGACGTCCATGGAAAAAACAAGATCGAACGAGTTGTCCGCATAGGGAAGCCGATCCGCCTCCATCCGCGCATAAGAAACGCTTTCGCACAAAGGCCCGATCTCATCCAGCTGATAATCTTGAAAAACGTCGCTGCCCGAGCAGTTCGCGAATTTCCCGTTCAGGGCGCCGACATAGCTGAAATAGCCCTTGCCGCACCCCACCTCCAGCACATTCTCGTACCGTTTTTTCAGGAGCGCTAAAAAGGCGTTGGTCTGATGGTTTTGGAATTTATGCCTGCTGTTGTTGCTCAGGCGCTCTTTGAGCGTTTTGATCTTGTTGTCCATGTCTCAGTATGAGATCAGAGCTCTCCTCAGCTTGTTCATCAGTCCCGTCCGGATTCGCCACGGCACCCGAATCATCGCGTGGAAATAGATCGCCTGCAAACGGCTTATGATCCCGCGCGTGCCGGCCAGCATGGGACGTCCGTCCAGCTTCAATTCGACGCCCTCGGCTTGCGCCCATTCGACCGATTCCGGGATCCATCGTCCCTTCTCGATCATGTTCCGGCGCTCGAACAGCGGCGAAGTCAGCCCGTAGAATCCATCCATGTAAGCCGTCCGGTATGATCCCAATATCTCGAAGTTCCATGGGCTCTCCCCTTCGAGCAGAAGACTCATCAAGCAATCGCGGTCCCAAAATCCGCAGACGGTGGCGCGATACGGCGCCCCGCGCGCATACGAACCGATGCCGGGGAATTCCGTCGGCTCGTCCGGGACCGGATCCGGCCAATATTTGACATGTCGAGCGTCCGCGTCGGATAAAAACTTGATGATCCGGCGGAATTCCGCCGCATCGACGCGCGAGGCCGGGAGCAAATCCTCAAGAATGACGAACAGCTTGCGTTCCGGAATCTGCCGCAGTATTTTTTTGCAGCTTGCGGACCAATCCAGATCGGGCCCCGACAGGATCGGGATGGTCCCAGGCTCCCCGCAGGGGGTCAAGTTGCTGCCGACGTAAACCGGCCAATCCCCGGCGGGGAAATGCCTTCGGAACTGCCGCAGGAACGACGGCCACAAGTCGCCGTACTTATCGCAGCTCAACACCAGGACCGCGAAATCTTCCTTCGCCATTTTTCGGGGAGACGCCCCTATCGCAGCGTGCTCACAAGCCGGCCCATGACGAGCAATCCTTGGATGAATCGGACGCCGTAAACCAAGTGCGTGAAGAAGGTGTAGCACAGCGCGCAGAGGGCGACCGACAGCGTCTCATGCGCGAGGAAGTCGACCAGCGCCTTGGCCAGCGCCAGCGCATAGAGCGCCCAGCCCAGGGCGATCAGCGCTTTCAGCGGCGCGGGGAGCAGTGGGCCGAAAAGGGAGAGGGCCGCGAACAGCGCGAAGCCGGACGGGACGAAGTAGGCCGGCTTGCAGGAGGTCTCCGGATACTCCTTGGCGAAGAAGCCGCGGTGCAGGCCGTAGGCGCCGATCTGCTTGAGATGCCCCATCAGGCCGGCACGCCGGTGGTGCCACACGACGAGCTCCGGGACGTACAGGATCTTGCGGCCGGTCTTCTTGACGAGGTCCAGGCACAGCTTGGTGTCCTCGCCCGGCCAGTAGGCGGAGTCGAAGCCGCCGATGGACAGGAAATCCGCCTTGCGCACCATCAGGTTGACCGAAGGCCAGTCCTGGATCTCCCGGACCCCGCCGACGGGCACGTAGCGCTCCGGCGCGCCGCCGGAGAGCCGGCTCAGGAAGACCGCGCCCGACACGCGCTGCCAGAAGCCGTCCTGCGGGGGCGTGATGCCGGGGCCGCCCAGCGCGACGACACCGGGGT
>Ga0154727_1186_pt1 | contig 24878 bp, 28 predicted proteins | sample Rifle2008BG16ft_FD_105735 | JGI IMG/M metagenome (GOLD analysis project Ga0154727, IMG submission 105735) | Elusimicrobia bacterium RBG_16_66_12 | reverse complement strand
GTTTTCCTTTGGGTCGCGCTGGCCGCCAGCGCCCGGCATTTCGGCCGGTCTCGGCCCCGCCGCGAGCCGGGTCCGGCGTTTCCGATGACCCTGATCAAGCCCGTGCGCGGCCTCGACGACGGCATGCGAGGGAACTTCGAGAGCATCGTCGCGGCCGATTCCGCCAAGGCCCTGCAGGTCCTCATCGCCATCGAGACGCAGGCCGATCCCGCCTACCCCGTCGCGCGGGCTTTCGCCGCGGCTCACCCCGACCGGGACATCTCCGTCATCCTGACCGGGCCGGCGGGAGGCCGGATGGGCAAGATCCACAACATGATCGAGGCCCTTCCCTGGGCCAAGCACGAGCGGGTCATCTTCTCCGACGCCGACACCCGGACGACGCGCGAGATGGTCGAGGGGACCTCCGCGGCATTCGCGGACGGACACGACGCGGTCTACGCGATGCCGTACTATGTCGCGGCTTCCGATCTGGGCGGACTCTGCTTCTGGGTGGCCTTCAATCATTTCTTCTCGATGCCGGCGGCGCTGTCTTATCGGGCCGGCCATTACCACTTCTATGCCGGCGCCTGGATGGCCTATACGAAGGAGACTCTGCGCAGGGCGGGGGGGCTGGAGGCCTTCGCCCATATGATCTCCGATGACGCCGGCCTCGGCCTGCGCGCCTCGGCCGCGGGGGCGCGCAAGGCGCTGCTGCGCGTGCCGGTGCTGGTCCGCGAGACCGGCACGAGCCCGCGGCAGGCCTATGACCATCTCTCGAAGTGGTGCATCATAGGGCGATGGGTCCTGCCTTCCCTCTACGTGATGATCCCTTTCGTCAATCCCGGCTTGGCCGCCTATGTGCTTCTGGCGCTGGGCGGCAAGACGCTGTTCTTGGCCTACGTCTTGTCGCGGATGACCGTGGCCTGGCTGCAGGACAGGGTCGTGGCCGGCCTGCCGATGGCCCCGTCGCGCTACCTGATCCTGGCGGTGGCGGACCTGGGGATGCTGCTCTTTTGGGCCTCGGGCTTCCGCTCGCGCCTTTCCTGGCGCGGGACCACCTATCGGCTCTTCGCCGGCGGCCGCGTCGAGGTCGCCGGCTCGAACTGAAGTGCGACGGGGGCTGGCGCGAGACGCTGGCCAAGGGCAACGCGGAGGAGCGGAAGGACTTCGTCGCGGGCTTCGTCAACCGGGCGCTGATCGACCCGAAGAAGGGCGAGGCCGTGTTCGAGTTCTACGCGGGGGCTGGATTTGAACCAGCGACCTCAAGGTTATGAGGATCACTCGTTTTTCTCGACGAGGAATTCGATTTCTCCGTCGAGAGCCGGCCCCGTCACCGCGCGGTTGAACGACTCAACCTTGTGGTCCTGGAAAGAGTATAGCACGGCCAGCCGCGGCACGAAAAATTTATCAGGCGTGCTAGAGCCGCACGATGACGGCTGCACGGTTGATCCAGCGCTTCATGAAAAGAGCCTCTTGAAGCGCTCGGCCAGCACGTCTTCGAGGTCTTGGCGCTTCGACGGATTGAGTTCCGAGAAAATGGCCAGTTCGCGGAACTTCTCCCGGGCGTTCTTCATCTTCTCGAAGCTGTTGGCCGCGGCCTTGGAGTCGATCTTGAGATATGCGGCGAACCTCTCGAAGTCGGAGCGCTTGAGCTTGTTCTTCTTGGCGCTGATCATCAACGCCGAGTCTGTCTCTTTCTTGAGGTAGACCTTCGAGGAGACGAAATCGTAGGCCGGCGCCAGCGAGGCTTTCTTGTCGCGGATGAGGAAAGCCCAGTTCTTGAGGTGCATGTCGCCGTTGCCGATGAGGAAGCAAAAGAGGACGCGCTCGAAGAAGTCGACCGTGTCCAAGCCGACGTTCTCTGCGTGAGCGCGGATCGCTTTGCCGATGCTCTCGAGCGAGCCCTCGTACTTGTCGGTCGAGCCAAGGAGCTGATACATGGTCTCGCTCTGGATCTTGCCGCCGTCCTCGGTCCGGTCAAAGCGCTTGATGATGTAGCAGAGGCGTCCGTCCGACAGCGGAAACAATCCGTGCGGCGGAACGTTCATGCCGATGGTCTCGGCCATGACCATGCAGGCGTTTTCCATGGCCGGCAGATCGGGATACTCGTTCGGCTCCGGCTTCAGTATATGAGTGCTGCCGGTGGGCGCGAACTCCAGCTCGCCGGAGTCCCTGTTCAGCCGGACCAGCGCCTTGGCCTGGACGCCTGAGATCGACATATGATCCGTGGACGTCGTGACCTTCTCCGGCAAGTCCTTGGCGGCGAACGAAATCTTGGGGGCGGTTGCCTTGCCCCAAAGCGCCTTCAAGCACTTGGGATGATAGCGCCCTTCTTCTTCGAGCGGCTGCTCGCAGCAGAGGCATCTATTCGCCATGGCTCTCCTTGCCGGCGGGGCGGATGCTGATTGCGCCGATCGGGTCCTTGCCGGTGTGCAGCAGCAGATGGAACTTATCGTTCTTGTCGATCTTCGCCGAGGTGCAGGTCAGCTCAAGCAGCCAGCCCTCGGGCAGCAGCCCATCAAAGAAGGGAAAGAGCGAGGGCGATTGGTATGGCGTCTCAGTCAACGGCATGGCGAGGCTGATCGGCATCGCGTCCGGATCGCGCAGATACTCGGTTTTGTAGGCAAACGCGTAGCCGGCCGGCTTCTTGATGAGCTCACCGGCTTCCTTGTCGCCGTAGAAGACGAGGGCGCGTTCCTCTTGTTTTTCCATCAGGCCTCATCGCGCGGCAGATCAACCGGCCCGAGACATTTTCCAAAGAGGAAAAGGACCTTGTTGATCGTGTCGGTTCTCAGCGACGCCTTGCCCTGCTCCAAGTCTCGAATGAAGCGCAAGCCGACTCCGGCTTTTGCCGCGAGTTGCGGCTGCGTGAGACCGGCGCCCTTTCGTTTCTCTTTCACGAGATCGGCTATTGGGTTCTTTTTCATTGGCCTTTTTATACCCGAGCGGATGCAATCATCTCCTGTGCGGCTATAAAACAGGCTAGATCGGGTATAGTTACTCTGTTATTATACCCGATAGTGCCCTTTTGTCAATGGGTAGCCTTCATTTATACCCGATAACGCCTGTGCCGGTGCGCTCACCAGGCTCGGCTCCTTCTGGAAAAGCCAATCATGGTTGCCGGCAATCACGATAACGTGCCGGTATTTTTTCTTCTGCTCCTCCAGCCAACTGGCGGCGCGGGTGACTTCGGGCAAATTCCCGCGGTAAGTCAAGTCGCCGGTGTGAAGCAGCACGTCGCCCTCCGGAAGATCGGGCTGGGACGTGTGGGTGTCGGAGATCGCGACGAATCTCATTGGGGGCCTTTTAGGATGCCTGCTCAATCCGAAAGTGAGGGCGCGGCTTGCCGGGCGGGCCGGGCGCGAAGAAGCCGCCTTCCAGGTCGGAGAAGATACGCTGGAGGATTCTCGCCTCGGTTACGGCGTCGGTCAGGGCGCGGTGATAACGGCCCTCGGGCTGAACGCCCATCATGGACGCGACCGTCTCGACGCCCAGCTTATCGGTGCGACGGCCGCTCAGCGCCGTCCACATCAGGGCGAAGGTCTTCACGTCGAAGCAGGTCCCGGAGAAGGGGAAGGGCCTCTCGTAGCGGCCATAAGCGCGGCGCAGCAGGGGGATGTCGAAGTACGTTCCCCAGGCGCACAGCCGCACCCGCTTGATATTGTCGCAGTGACGCATGATCCACGCCTCGAACTCGGGCGCGACCTCCTTCCAAAGCGGCTGGCCCGCGCACATCTCGGGAGTGATCGACGTGATCTGGGTGATGAAAGGCGTGATCGGCTCCTCCGGGCGGACGAGGTGCTCAAAGGTATCGACGAGCTTTAGGTCGCGGTCCAAGAATGCCGCGCCGATCTCAATGATGAAGTTGTTCGTCTGGACCGCCGGCTTTTCAGCGGCATCCTCTTGATTGGAGGTCGCCTCCAAATCGAAAACGATCAGCTCGTTGTTCAGTCGCATATGAAACTCTCCTCCGACGCGCGGCCTTAGCTTTCCTTCGATGCGCCGACACAATTGCCGTCCCGGTGGGCGACGTTGTTTTGGAGGCGCTTGAGCATCTCTCCGCAGTAGCGGCATTTGTATTCTTTCGGCGACTCCTCGGCCTTCGCCAGCTCTTCAATGGTTCGCGGAGTGAAATCCCAGACATCCACGCCGACGTTGATGACCCAGCCGATGCGCGTCCACTTCTCGTGGATGTGCCCGCAGAGGAGCTTTCTGTTCGTGGCGATCGGATGATGCTGAAGCATCCACCCGTTCCATTCGAGCTTCTCATGTACCTCGTCGAAGCCGACTTCGAGCATCTGCCGGGCGTTCCGGTCGTGGTTGCCGCGAATGAGGATCTTCTTCGCTCCGTTGAGCTTGCGCAGGAACGCCGGGGCCTCTGAGATTTTCCCAAGCGCGAAGTCGCCCAGGTGATAGACCGTGTCCCGCGGCCCCACGACGGCATTCCAGCGGGCGACCAGTTCCCGGTTCATCTCCAGGGCCGACGCGAACGGCCGCGCGCAATACTTGATGATATTGGCGTGGCCGAAGTGCGTGTCGCTTGTGAAAAATATCTTTTCCATGGTAAGGCCGAGGAACGCCCTTCGCTTCAGTCGAGGCTCAGGCCGGAGGAAGCAATCTCCTCATGGAGGCGAGTCCGCACTTCCTCCACCGTCAAAGTCTTGCGATCGGTATGCTTATGGACCGACCTCAGCCACTGAGCAAGCTCGCTGCAGACGGACTTCCACTTCCAGCCATCCAAGGCCAGTTTATGTTCGGCATCCTCTTCCGGAAGGTCGAACTCCAAAATCGCTTTCATGCGCGCGGCCCCGACGTCTTGCGAGTTTTCACCGCCGGCAGCTTCAGCTTCAAATCCGCGGCATGGCGATAGGAGATGGGCTCTCGATCCTTGGTCAGCTTGTAGGCCGCTTCCTCGTGCGCCATGTCGCTCAGCTGCCTAGCCGTTCTCCCTTTGGCTGCTAAGGCTGCCAGGCAGCCGTCGATCATCTTGAGCTCGTCGCCCTGGAACAAATCGGTGTTGGCCCGAGTCTTCGGAGCGTACCGCTCCCCTGCGAAATCTTTCCCCGAGACCTCCTCGACCGCCAAGCTGCCTTTTTCAATCATCGCAGCGAAAATCAGGTCATAGCTCTTCGGAATCGGGCCATGCGGAAATCTCAGGTACTGGGCCCCGGTGATCGAGAGCGTTTGGTCGCGGTAGTAGCAGAAATCGATGTACCAAAGGTACTTATTGACCGCTGTCTTGTACGCCGGCCCCGTCTTCTCTAGGACATGGAGAACCAAATTTTCAAAACGCTCCACGTTGAATCGCCGATAGCCGTTGAATTCCGAAGGAGCGACCAGGCTCAGGGTAGCGGCCAAATCTTGCTCTATCAGCTTGACGACTTCCGCGTTCAGACGCGCGGACACTGTTCGCTCTAGACGTTCCGCGGACGCCTCATCCAAATTCCCCCGGTTCATCTCCAGAAGCTTCTCCGCGTTCCTCGGGTCCCTGAGCAAGAGCAGCGCTTCGTTATGGACCGAGTCCTGCAAGCTTCCTGACTCGTAGCGATGGATCGTAACATCGCCCCAGCCTAGCCAACGGCTGAAAGCCGTCTGGCTCAAGCCGTACTGCACTCGGACGTCGCGGACCTCGGAGTGAGTGAGCAGTCCATTGTCTCTTCGATACTCGTCATACGCTTTGCGGACGTTCTCTTCTTCCTGCTCGGTCGTGGCGAACTCCTCCTTGCACACGGAGCAGACGTTCAGCTCGCTGAGCACGTCGACCTTTTCGTCGCGGACGGTGAAAGTCTCCTGCCGCTGGATCGTCTTCACCGGCTGCATCCTGTCGCATTGAGGGCAGAACATCTTCTTTTCCATTTTAGTCACTCCCGTACGGGTAGATCATCGGCCACTTCGCCTCATGAAACGAAATGCATTTGGCGTGCTTGAGCGTCTTGCCTGCGGCCGCGTCTGTTTCCTCCACCAGTTGGAGCTTGATGTAAATCGGGATCTCCTCGTACTCCACTCCGAAAAACCAGATGTCCTTCGGCCCCCGCGCCCGGTCGTCCTCCTCGGGGCCCTTGATGTAGTCCTCGACCCTGAGCCCGAGGATGACTTCCAGGCGCTCGCGCGGCGTGAAGCCATGCTTGGTCAGGAAATCCCGGTTGATCTCCCGTGGGATGACGCTCAGCCTTCTCTGCGCCGCCGTCTTGAAATCCGAGAGGAACTCTCGAACGCGACCTTTGGGGGATGGCATCAATTCCTCTGTGCACGGCGATTAATAGTATAGGCTATCATATGATAATAGTCAAGGCTATCTTAACGATGCAGCCCCAGCTGTCTCAAGCGGTGTTTTGGCCGGAAGCGGCGGTCTACCGGCCAGGAACTCTATCGGCGAGAACTTCTTGTGCTGCTCGGCCACGTCCCGGCGGGCCAGGTTTACGTACTGGCGGGTCATCTCCAGGGTGGAGTGGCCCAGGATCTCCTGGAGGCTGAAGGAGTCGCCGCCGTTGCGGACGTAGAGCACGGCGAAGGTGTGGCGCAGGGTATGGGGGGAAAGGCGCACGCCCTCGATGCCGGCGGCGCGGCCGTAGCGGAGGATGAGCTTGCGGGCCTTGCTGCGGCAGACGGGCTTGCCGGTGCGGCCCAGGAAGAGCTGGGGGGCCTTGGCGGGCCCCCGGCTGCGGGCGCGGGCGTACTCGAGCAGGGCTTGGGCGGTGCGGGCGCTGAAGGGGACGGAGCGCTCCTTGCGGCCCTTGCCGATGACCCGCATGACGCCGCTCTGGAAGTCGATCGCGTCCTTGCGCAACCCGATGACCTCCGATATCCGCAACCCCGTGTCGAAGATCAGGACCATGATCGTCCAAAGCCGGTGCTCGTCGTAGCGCTTCTGATTGCATTGCGCCAGCAACAGCCGCACCTGCTCCAGAGAGAGCGGCCTGATGAGTTTGCGCTCCATCCGCGGCTTCTCGACCAACTGGCACGGATTCTGCGGGATTAGACGTTCTCGCGCCAGGAACCCGAAGAAGCAGCGCAGGCCCCCGTAGGTCCGCGCCACCGTGACCGTGCTGTTGCCGCGCGAACGCATGTCCTCCAGGTGCTGCCGCAGCAGCGTCGGCGTCACCGCGCGCGCCGTCGTCACCCCTTGAGTTCCGACGAACCGCTCGAACATCTTGAGGATCTGCTTGTACCAGCCGAGCGTTCCGGGCGACAACTGCTGCGCCTGACAGCGCAGCCGGAACGCCTCCGAGGCCGAGCCTAGCGTCACTTCGAATTGACCGGCGGGCCGGAATGCGAGCGTTTTTCTCATTTGGACCCCCCACTAACCTTGTGGTGTGGCGAGGGGTTCAAAAAGAAAAACCCCGGCCTTTTTGGACCAGGGTTTTATCTTGTTTCTCGTCGAGAAACGCCGCGAAATGGTTGCGGGGGCTGGCATCAACGTAGTCACCAAACCCTACAAAAATTTACGCTGAAATTTATTGCAAAAGGCAAATCACGATGGCCTTTCGGTTTTTCGATCTTGCTAAAACTGGAATGTCTTGAGGGTTATCCATCATCGGGTTGGGGGGACAAAAAATAGCGGCCTCTGTCGAAGCTGATCGTTTCTATTGGTCCGAAGAAGACATGAAGAACCCGGAGATTCGGCTTTGGCGGCTCGCAGGGTCAGAGGATCGAGGGTCTTGACGAAATACTCTTTAGCGGCTATAATCGAACTTATGTTCGATATGCTCCAAGGAGGCGTCGAGAGTGTTAAATGGTTAAGGTATGAGTTCGGTGTCTATGAGTAGGAAATACATTGCAGAGGTAGTATAATCACATTGCAAACTATATGAGCAACCTGATTGAAATAGAGCGGAAGTCCAATATGCATTCAGATGTTGGTGGGAACTATCTTTCAATTGGAGCGATTAACTCTGAAAATATACGTGCGCAGATTCGTGAAGCGGGCCTTAAAGGAATTGCCCCTTTGGAAGCGTGGACAGTTCAAGGTTCAAATCGCGATCTAGCTTATTCGACTCATGGTGTGTTTCGATTTTTTGGGAAGTTCCCACCACCGATAGCCAATCACTTGATTTCTAATTACACCAGAAAGGGTGATGCCGTTTTGGACCCCATGTGTGGAAGCGGAACTACGGGAGTAGAATGCCTATTGCTCGGGCGTAATGCGGTCCTGTTTGATGTGAATCCCCTCAGTCTCATGCTCGCACGAGTTAAAACACGGCATATTGAAAAATCCCTGTTGGAATCCGCGGCCCAATACATTAAACAGGCATATAAGCCATTAGGCCGATCGAAGGACGCGTATGATCCTATTGGACTTCGAAATCCCGAGCATTGGTTTCTGCCTGAAACCATCCAATCGCTGCGTGGTCTAAAAAAAATCATTGAAACCGAAATGCGCCCTGATGTGCGGGAAGCGCTATTGGTTGCATTCGCTGGGACAGTCCGGCGAGTGTCGCGGGCTACGACTCAGCAAGGCAGATTGTTCCTTGATGCGGAAACTGCGATTAATGATGCACTCCCAACATTTTTAAAGCGAATGGAGAAATTGTCGGCAGCCCTCTCAACGTTACCAAAGCGTGGGCGCTCATTAATTCGAATTTATAAAAATGATTCGAGGAAACCATTTGATCGCAAGTACCACGAATCTACGAATCTGCTTATCCTTCATCCACCCTACTTTAATGCATATCGCTACAGTAGCGTTAACTCGCTAGAGCTATCATGGCTGGATCACGCGCATGGAGACGTTGCCCCTCAGGAAGTGCGTGAATTCTTTAAAGTCGGGAAACCAGAAAAAGTCGAGTTCTATCTGCAGGACATGGCTGCTGCTATTGAGAATGCTGCTGCGCTGGTGCGACCAGGTGGTGTCATAGCGTTGATGATCGGGGACACAGTTCTTCGTGGCGAACACATCTGTGTTCTTAAGAATCTTTTGGGGAAAATTAAAAAAGAGACTCTTTCGGTGGAGAAAATTGCGTTGAGGGTTCCTCGTTACACAGAAGCTACCTGGGTCGCGAGTCAGCGCAGGAAAGAAGGACGACTGGGGGCTACTCTTTGCGACTATGTCGTCATCTTGAGAAAATAATCCAAATGAAAGAAAAAATCGGAGTGATCGGGGCAAAAACGCATCCGGCGGAATACCTGCTGCATAAATATTGGAGCCGAAAGCCGCACAATGTCGTTTCACACTTCATCGCGGAACTGTGCCCTCCTGGCGGGGTGCTTGTCGATCCGTTCTGCGGAAGTGGTGTCTCCCTTCGTGAGGGGGCACTTCTGGGGGTAACGACGTATGGATTTGATGTAAATCCTGTTGCAACACGAATTTCCTCGCTGACGATTAATCCTCCGAGCCTTGAAGAATTTGCACTTGCTGTCGAGCCGTGTTTCGATCGCTTTCGAAACTTGGTTGAAGAAGCCTACGCTGAAATCGGAGAGAGTAAGACAAGATATCTTGTCCACGAAGTGGTTAGTCTCTGCCGATGCGGTAAGCCTGTTGGTAATTCCGAGGCTAAGCCGGAGGGACGAATTTACCGATGTCCCAGTTGTAATGAGCGCGTGTTCTTTAATCTTGAATCACTTCATTCCACGCGTGTTATTGGTGTAGTTCGAGATGGGACCAGTAAAATAGATGATGAGATAGAACTGCTTAAAAAACATCAAGAGTTGTCCGGGCACTGTTTTTACAAGGGTGGTCAGAAATACAATCAGTCATTCACTGAGAACCGGCGAATATTAGCGTTCAATGAACGAAGGGTGGGAGATCTTTTTACTCCAAGGAATTTTTCACTGTTATGTTTTTTGGCCGATCAATTCCATGATATCTCTGATTCGCGGGTGCGTGAGGCGGCATTAACGATGTTGACTGCCAGTGTCGTCCAATGCTCGCGCTTGATTGCCTACCGAAACAATATGACGACTGGCGGGCCTGCTTGGAGTGTCCCTGGTTTTTGGATCCCACCTGTTCATATTGAGACGAATCCACTTATACATTTGTCTGCGCGATATGAGAAATTCAAAAAAGGCCTCGTTGCCCTGCGCACCAGGCCTCTTAAAGCAAGAGCTTCTGTTGTGAATCTTTCCGCCACACAGGGTCTGGGATTGCTGCGCGACAAAAAAATAAAAGCCGACATGGTGTTCTTCGATCCGCCGTATGGAGACAGTGTTCCCTTTGTTGAATTCAGTTTTATCTGGAATACATTTCTACGGCTTCAGCCCTCGCTGGAAGCAGATATTAGCGTTAGTGATCGAATGCCGAAACTGAGTTCTTGGGAAAAATATTTCAAAGGTCTCCATGAAATTGTCGAAGAGGTCTCAGTGTGCTTGAAGCCGGGCGGGAAGCTTGTTGTGACATTTAATAATCACGATATTCGGGCTTGGGAAGCCTTGTTACATGCATTGCAATCAGCTGGTTTTAGTTGCGAGTTCGTCGCATTCCAAATTCCAGCGGTAGTTTCGGCCAAGGCGCAGCTCGCGCCCGAAGGGAGTTATGTTGGAGATCTTTATTGTGTATTTAAGCGCGCGAGTCAGACGAAAAAGAATGACAGATCGCTCGCTCCGGTGATTGAAGCGCTCAAACGCTGCGCGATATCTCGAGGTGGGCAGCTGCCGGAAAACCTTGTCAGACGCGTCGCTACGACCGCCTGGCTGGAAAACAATATCGTTGCAGAATTACTCAGCGAGTTCGAGCCGCTAATTAAATCTTTATTCTCGTCAGATTCAGGGAAAATGTCCTGGCGGGGGGCTTTGGGGCAGGGTGAGGGCATCAGTAGCGTAGTTCGTAAAACCGCAGAAGTAATCTTGAGAAAAGGCCCCTGCGAGTGGGCAGATATTTATCAGGCAGTGGCACGGAGTACGCAGACTTTAGGTATCCCAGATCCAGGGGAACTGAGAAGCCTCCTCGGGAGCCATATCGTTTGGCGTGGATCGCGCTGTCTCGGTTTCGCGAACGAGGCTCAAAGTAGTCAGCTTGTTATGATTTAGCCTTCAACCGAAGTGAGGCAAGCAGCTCCGCAGCCGTAAGTCCACCATTGAGGCGGCCATTCTCAGAAAGATAGGCGCCACAACTGATGGAGTCCGCATCCCGATAAGACTCTATCCCAAGTATTAATGTGGCTAAGTTTTCAGTCTTATTGAAAGACAAGGCTTTCTTGTATGCTGAGAATATAGCGCGCCGCTCGGCATCGGTGCTTTTGATTTCTGCACCCCATAGTAGTCCAGCGATAATCATGTAATCGCTTCGATTCTCCCAAAATGAATTGTCAGCTTTGGTGCGAAGAATCTTCGCAAGAGAGTGGATCACTGCTACCGACTTCACAATTTGGGCCTCAGCAGTGAGTTTTTGAATGAGATCCTTCGCCTCAATGATGATGATGATTTTATTGCGGTCTGAAACCAGCACTAAGTCAGGGCGATCCTCTTCGCGTTCAAACCGATGTACTTCTCCGGTGGTGCCGTTCTTGTCTAAACCAGTCAGACGTTTCCATGGCCCCGCAGTCGGATTCGTAAAGGCGATGACCCAGTCTTTACAGCTTTGGATATGAATCTCAAAGGCCCAGCGTGCGATTTCTTCAGTTAGCCGATAGGTGTAGTGGCCGGTCATAGAATCGTCCTTGTTTTCATTGAGACAGCGACGCCACCCGTAAAGAGTAAATAGTCCGTAAGCTCGCTCATCATGGTTAAGCCTTTATTTGTTGATGCGGCCGCATTCGGAATAGCTTGAGTGTGTGCTTGATGGGGAAAATAAACCAGCACAACACGTGGACGGGGATCGAGCTTACCAAAGGCGGTGGCATAGGCTGCAATTTGTCCCGTAAATGGATCACCGAAAATTCGCCCCGGCTTAATGCTGTTGCTCAAATAAACCAGAGCTGGAACCTCGTCGCAGGAAAGGTCTAATTTTCCATCTAAGCGCGGATAAACTTTTTCGACCGCGGCTCGGACATCAGCCCACCTGTCGTATAGGTACACAATATTTTTGGCAGTAGTAATGTGCCTGTTGCCGCTCTCGCTCGTTGGGAAATCGGCGAGATCGATTGTGAACCGTGCTGGGGGCTTTAGTTGCGGAGCGCGATCGAAGAGCTTCTTTTGATCGCGAATCCAGACAATGAGTGAATCCATGGGTTGAGGACGCGAGCCCGCGTTATCAGATAAGCAGTATGCCGTTCCAGCTCCTGCATCATGTTCGAATTTTTCACATAAATCATCATGTTTAATAAGCCCTTTTGACTTTTGCCGATCTCGAATTTCTCCCGGCAATTCAGATACCTTCGGCCATATTAAAAATTTGTCTGGCCATGCGACAGTACGGCCCGACCATTTTTGCATCGCAATAGCAGCAAATTGTTTGGAAAGTGGGGCTGGAGTTGCGAGGTGTTCGTAGCCAGGGAGATAATCGACGATATTCTTCCATTGAGAATCCAGAAAAGTCAGCATCCCGAGATACTGCTCCTCAAGAATGCTGGACATCCCGGAATCAAATGGTTTCTTTCGTGCGGCATTATCAATAATTTGGAAGAGCGCCTTGAAAAGGGACGCGAGTCCGGCACCTGCGGAATAGTTTTCTGGGTGGTCGATGTCTGAGTAATGAAGAACGACACAAGGGACTTTCTTTGTGTGCGTTAGTTTTAGAGCCATGACGGTTGGCCAGATGGAGTCTCGCCGGACGCCCTTGTCCTTGTGCTGGCCATATTCGCTGAGGAGATACCAAAACGGAATTTGCGTGCGTGCGCTGCCATACAATCGCTCGCACCTTTGCAGTGCTTGATTCCCAGTTGGAACTGCGGCGGTCTCCTCAACTGCAAAGAGAATCCTTCTCTCTAACGGCTCGTAGGCTACAAAATCGGGTTTACCCCAGCTGAGGAGTTCGGCGATGATGGGCGGTACGGGGTCCCAGGAATTGTATGAGCCATAGACAGTAATCGTAATTTCAAGGTCCGTCGCCTTTAATACATGTTTGGGAATGAATCCCTGCACGTAAGTGACGTGATGTTCCCATCCATGAGCAACAGCGATGACCCCCAACTGCCTACATGCCCAGTCGCCTTCATGAAAGCTGTCTGCCCATAATTCAATGGCGAATTTCATTGGAGATAGATTAAGCCGGGCGCCGAACACTTTTGCGTCTAATCAGGGCTCGAACACGAACTTCGGCATCGTTCCGCTGAATTCGACAGATAGTGCGGGCGGCACCTAGTGAGTAGCGGATATCCTGTGCGAATGCCGAGCGAGGAATTTCTTTAAACCAGTGAATTGGAATGACGTGTTTCGCGCCTGCTGGAAAATCGCGCCGGTAACGGTATCGTCCTTTAACTTCACCGAGCGCCACGCCTGAGCGTAGTTTCAAGGGCATCGCTACGAGGTCGCCGGGCTTGATGTTGTGCAGGAATGTCCAGAGCTGAATGCTCCAACTTTCGATCGTTTTGGGAGGAACGTCCGGATAATTTGAATCAATAAGTATTCGGAGAGTCGATCTTGAACTTATTTTCGAGAGGTCGCGTAAGATCGTATTCCCATGAACTGCGATCTGCTGAGACATGACAAACTCTTCATGCTCCCCATGTTTCCCAGCCCGAATTAGCCATAGTGCCATGGGCTATTTCGATTACGCCGGCTTGCGCCCCATCTGGCTATAAACCCGGATTCTTTCACCAGTGACTTGATGGTAAATCGCAACTTTGCGTGCGGGGTTCATCAGCATCTTTAGTTTAGCAGTTCCGATATCGTGCATTCTATGGTCAAACCATGGCTCGGAAAGCAGGTTCACTATGGAACTTTTTCAGGGGGTCAATCGTATATATAAGTAGTGATACCGATAACGAGGAGGACCCCGACTTTCAACGACGGCGCCGTGGATTGGAACACCGGCGACGTGGTGGTCATTAAGGGCGGGGTCCGACTAACACTTGAATGGATGGGCGAAGGTTGGTCTGGGGACTACAACCCGAATGACAAAGAGGACGAGCCGCTGATGCGCTTCTTTGTTGAACGGAAGGTGGGCCACAGCTGGGAGCCTGTCGAGGACGCGAGTTTCTGTACGCGGATTCCCGCGAGTATACCGATGTCACGCAAAATTGTTCTGGCGAAAATGATCCTGAATGCGATGTGTGATGCTGTTCAGAGTCCGGGTATGCGCAGCCCGAAGAAAATCGGTGAGAGTCTGAGTTGGATAGACAGCAACGGAATCTGCGATAAGACGACCTCTTGAACTGCTGGACGGAAATGAGAATTCGCGAAGCGGGCTGCGTGCATGAAATTTACTGCTCAAAGTATGGGGCGGTCTTAATTGGATTTGGTGATGATGATGGTGATGAAGTTGCGGGCCTCCGCATCAACGTAGTCACCATCAATAAAAAAGGCCTGCATCTCGCAGGCCTTTTTTCAGCGTTGGTGACTGAAATGGTTGCGGGGGCTGGATTTGAACCAGCGACCTCAAGGTTATGAGCCTAGAGCCAGCTGGGAAAAACTGCCCGTCGCGACCGACCGCAGTTTCATCAGGTTCAGGATCGAACCTAGCAGTCGTGTACAGAGTATAGCAGGAGAACTTCTAAAAAGCACGTGAACAGGTAGTGCTCGAGAAGAGTGTTGGTCCTGATTTCGGAGCCCTATAGTCCCGCATTGACCGGGTCTATTGCCGCCGTCGACCGCCCCAAAGGTCCCTCCTTCCGATTCGCTTCGCGTGATAGTGTCTCTATAATGACTAGAACGATCCGGCGTGCCGTCTTGCTTCTCGTTGCGTCAGCCTCTACGGCCGCCGCCGCGCCGCGTGCGCTGGTACGCCTGCCTGGCGTGCCGCTTACGTCTGTCACTGCTCCGACGCTCGTGATAGGCTCGGCGCACCTGATCGGCCCGACTCAGGGGCTCGGCACGATTCTCACGCCTGTTCCGCTCCTCTCCATGTCCCTGATTCCCGCCGCGGCTGTGCCCGCTCCGGTTGTGGCCGTTCCCGTCACGGCCGCCGCTTCGAGCGATGCCCCCGCGCCGGCAGCCCGACCCGGCAAGGCCGCGCTGGACGCATTGGCCACCGAGCTCACGAGTGCCGCCTCCGACTCGGGAAATGCGGGCGACGCTCTCGGACGGTCTTTCGACGGCGCGGTTCCGGGTGCAAAATCCGCCGCGGTTTCCGAGCCGGTGCATCATATCGAGGCCGAGAGCGGAAGCCTCTCCATCGTCCCACGCCGCCACGATGCGCGCAAAGACGAGACGGTCGGCTTCCGCATCCCGCCGGAGTTGCTCGATCTCCTCCCTTCCGCGCGCCAGCGCAATCCCAAGGCGTGGACGAACCGCGTATCGTTCCATCTGCACAGCGTCTATTCCGACGGCACACTTCAGCCGGAGGATGTCGTAGCCGCGGCCGTCGCCAAGGGGGTGAAGGTCTTGTCTTTGACCGACCATGACACCGTGGCCGGAATCGCGCGCGCCCGCGCCAAGGCGAAGGAACTGGGCGTGACGTTCCACGCGGGCGTGGAGATGTCGGCGGGAGGCGGAGTGCACGTCAACGCCATCGGGGTCGATGAAACCAATCCGCAGCTCATCGCCTTGTTGGAGCGAGTCCGCATCCAGCGCCTGGTCCGCGCGCAGACCATCGTCGAGCACCTCAACGCTAGATTCGAAAATTCCTCCGATCCTCGCGAGCGGGCCGTTCGCATGACCCTTGAGGAGGTCAAGGCGAAATCCATGCACGACGAAGGCGGGACGATCGAGATTCCCCACGTGGCGCGCGTGCTGATCGACAAGGGCTTGATCAAGAACGTGCAGGAGGCCTACCGGACATATCTCACCGGCAAAGTGCTGACTGATCCCCGCGTCCCCGAGAGTCCTGACGTCGAGGAGGTGCTTGCCGCCGTGCACGCGGCGGGCGGCAAGGCGTTTCTCAACCACCCCTACACCGTCCGGGGCGAGAACCAGGCTGAGAGAGACGCTAAAGTGAAGACCCTCCTTGCCAAGGGAATGGACGGCATCGAGGTTTACCGGCACAGCCGCGCGCGCTCGGAGTCCGGAAAGCGCGCGCTCGACTCCCGCGTGGCCAAATATCTGGGCTGGGCGCTCGGCCTAGGGCTCATCATCGGCAACGGCGCCGATTATCACGGCCCCGGCACCGGATTAAGCAGTCTGATCGTGTGGATGCCGAAGACGCTGGCCAGCAAGCTCGAGAAGGCCTTCGGCGGCGCGCGGCGGGGTCGCGGCCGCAGGACGGCCGCCGGCCCACGGACTTAAGGGGAAGGCTTCGTTGAACGCGCGCGGCTGATCAGTTCCCGCGCTGGCTTCGCCGGAAGTCCCACGGCGGCACGGGGTTGGGATCGGCCCAAAGGCCGAGCCGGGCGGCGCGCGCGCGGGCCTGCTTGCGGCCGAGTTCGCCGAGATCGGGATAGTAGCGCTCATACCACCAAGCCCAGCCTTCCTCAACGAGAACCTCGTTGAGCCAGACGCCTCCGCGGCTGCGCAGGCGTATCCAGCCGACCAAGCGGCCGTACGGATCGACGTCCTCGATCTTCACTTGGATCGTCGAGCCTTCGGCCTCGATCAATTGCGCGGCCCGCGCCCCGGATTCGTCGCCGTAGGGCTGGCCGGGCTTGTTCCGGCCGTGAGAGATCTCCGGCGCGTCGACGCCGGCCAGGCGGATGTAATCGTAGACGGACTGGCGGGTGCCGAGCGCGACGGTGTCGCCGTCGGACATGCGCTTGATCTTGAACTCGATCTCTTCTCCCGGGAGAATGCGACGCAGGCCCGCGGTGAGGCGGCGGCGGAAGACCCAGGGAGCCTCGGGCGAGTATTCTCCGCCGCGCGCTTTGCCCGCCCACAGGCCCCGGCCGGCGCGGATGGCGCCGTTTTCGAGCTCGTTGAGAGACTCCTCTTTGTTGAAAAAGAAGTTCCACCAGGCCCAGCCTTCGCGAAGGAGTTCGTGCTGGAGCGCGCGTCCGTCCGGAAGGGTGACCCAGCCTACGAAGCGTCCATATTTGTCCGCTTCCTTAACATGCACCGTCACGGTCTTGTCCAACACGAGGCCTCGGACGAAAGCGGCGGCCTCGTCGCCGTAGGGCTGGCCTTGCTTTCCGTGCTCAGGGTGCGCCGTCTCCGGGGCGTCCACCGCGTCGAGCCTGATCTGGACGTCTCCCGCATGGCTCACCAAGAGGGTATCGGCGTCCAAGACCTTCGTAACGCGGCCTGAGAACACGTCGCCGGGCTTGAGGTCGGAGACGGCCGGGGGGGCGACGGCTCGCGGGATCGCAAGCGCGGGAGCAGGCCGCGCGCCGGCCAGGAACGCCTCGATCTCGGACCGCGAGGGGGGATCGTCGAATCGCCCGGCGTCCGCCGACGCCGAGAACGAGCCTAACAGCAATCCGACAGTCAGCGCCCCGGCTTTCGCGGTCGTTGGCATATCCGGAGTATAGCACGCGGATCGTCCGTCATACGACGGCTCTGTCGACGTCATGATTCTGGCCCTTGACTATATAACGGAAATCGTTTACGATAACCGTAATATGAATCGGTTTGCTGCGGCGGCTGTCAAGGTTATACGGATGTTGGCGCCTGCCGTGGATGGCGATTTCGACCTTCTCGGCGTACCCGCCATTCGCGTGGCGATCCTGCGGCGGGAATTCCCCGGCGTCCTGCGATTGTGCGCGCTCGCGGTCTTCGTGGCGTTGGCGGTCCTCGCATGGGGCGTCTTCGCGCCATCGGGTGTGAACGCGAAGTTGTTCGCCAAGACGCATCCGTCCACCCTGCTCATCTGGGGCGTCTGGTGGCCGGCGATGGTGTGGGTGGCGGTCCTGTTCGGCCGTCTTTGGTGCATGGTCTGCCCGCTCGAGCTGGTCTCCGCCGCGGGGGGGCGCGCCGGCGAGGCGATAGGGCTTCCTCGCAGGCCTCTGCCCGGCTGGATCGCCTCCGGGGCCGTCATCGTCGGCCTCTATGCGCTCATTCAGCTGCTCGTGGCGGGAGCGCACATCAATCGCGTGCCGGCCTACACCTCGTTGTTCCTTATCGGACTGCTGACGACGGCGATGTTCGCGGGTGCGTTCTTTCGGGACCGTGCTTTCTGCCGCGGCTTCTGCCCGGTGGGCCTGCTGCTGGGCACCTACGGCCGCGGCGGGATGTTGGCGGTGCGGCCTGGGCCGCGCGCGGTTCCGGCGGACGCGCGAACCTGCCCCAGCCTTCTCAACCCTCCGAAGCTCGACAGCAACAAAGACTGTCTGGTCTGCTGCAAGTGCGTCCAGGCCTGCGAGCCGGGCCATATGCGGCTCCTGCTGCGGGCTCCCTTCTCTCAACGAGACGGCCGCCAGGCGGATGCTCCGTGGCCGGTGACGCTGTTCGTGATGCTGGTCTCGGGATTCGTAACCTGGGAACTCACCACCGAATGGCCGGCGGCGGAAGGAATCTTTTTGACGGTCCCGGTATTCATCGCGGCAAAACTCGGCTGGCCGTGGGCCGCCGGCTGGCTTGAAGGGGTATGGGCGCTCGTGGTCGTGCCTTTGTCGATGTGGACGGCTCTGGCCGCAGTCCTTCGGCTGCTCGGAGCGCGGGAGAGCGTCGGCGGACTGTGGCGCAAGATGGCCGTGCCGCTCGCCGTGGTGGTCTCGGTCGGCCACATGAGCAAGGGGTTGGCGAAGTTCGTGTCCTGGGCGCCGTTCCTGCCGGAGGCCCTTCGGGACCCGGCGAAGGCGATCGCCTCGAAGGCCGTGGCGTCGCCGCCGGCGTTGCTGAGTTTGTCGACCGTGGGATTGGCGGGCCTTGGGCTGCTACTCGCGGCGGCGTGCTACGCGGTTCGGGAAATCAGGCTGGCCGATAAAGACGCTCACCCGTGGGCGCCTCTTCCGGTCATCGTGTTGAGCGGCGCGTTCGCGCTCATCATCTTAGGATGGATACTCCAATGATCGACGAAGTCTTGAAGCCCGCGACGCGCGAGATCCTCTTGGCGTTTTGGAAAGTCCACATCCTTCATCACGCGGCCGAGGGCCCGATCCACGGCCAATGGGTCACGGAGGAACTGCGGCGGCACGGCTACGAGATCAGCCCGGGCACTCTTTATCCGCTGCTCAATAGGCTCGAGAGGCAGGGGTGGCTTCGGCGCCTGAAAGGAGAGCGAGGAGGACCGAAGGCGCGCAAGAGTTATCGGTTGACCGCGCGCGGCCTGAAGGTCCTCGACCATGTCCGCCTCCAAGTCCGCGAGCTATACGAGGAGGTCGCATGCGAATCGAAAAGGCGTTGATCCTCATCCGGTTGTCGGTCGGCTCCATCTTCCTTTCGGAGGGCATCCAGAAGTTCCTCTTCCCCGAGGCTCTGGGCGTGGGCCGCTTTATCAAGATCGGCATACCGGCGCCCGAGCAGTTGGCGCCTTTCGTCGGCGCCGTGGAGATCGTCTGCGGAGCGCTGCTCCTGCTCGGGCTGTTCTCGCGGCTGGCCGTGATGCCGCTGCTCGCGGTCATCGGCACCGCCCTCGTCACGACGAAGGTTCCGATGCTGCTCAAAGACGGATTCTGGAAGGCGGCGCACGAGTCCCGCACCGACTGGTCCATGCTCCTGAGCCTTCTATTCCTTCTTGTCGCCGGCGCGGGGCCCTGGTCTTTCGACGCGCGACGCTCGCGGCGCGACGGATGATGAGCGAACTCGGGGCCGCGCTTCTGCGCCTGGACGTTCCCATCCTGCAGTCCGTCAATCACGGCTGGTCCAGTCCGCCGCTCGACGCGTTCTTCAGCTTCGTCACCGAACAGCGGAACTACGCGCTCCCGGGTGCGCTGCTGGCCGTCTACCTTTGGATGAAAAAAGGCCTGCGCGGCCGCTTGTGCCTGTTGACCTTGCTTCTCGGGGTGGCCGTGAGCGACCCGCTGTCGAGCCGCCTCATCAAGCCGATGGTCCATCGGGTCCGTCCTTGCGCGGCGGTGCCGGGAGTGCTGACTCCTCATGGCGACCGAGGGACTTTCTCCTTCCCGTCCTCCCATGCGGTGAACATCGCCTCGACGGGCGTGATCATCGGGATGAGCTTTCCCGCTTGGGCGCTTCCCGCGTTCGTGCTTGCCCTGTTCGTCGGCCTCTCCCGGGTCTATCTCGGGCTGCATTATCCTTCCGACGTCCTGGTGGGGTATCTTCTCGGCGCGGTCCTGGGATGGGCTTGCTGGAAAGCCGTTCAGCGGGAGGCCGCCCGCCGGGGGCATCGGGTGGAGGACCCTCATGAGGCGGCGAGGCCATGAATCGTAGCGCGCTCAAAGAGGTGATCCTCTACTTCCTCCGTCTGGGATTTACGGCCTTCGGCGGCCCGGCCGCGCACATCGCCATGATGGAGGAGGAGGTCGTGCGGCGGCGGCGCTGGATGAGCCGCGATGATTTCCTCGACCTCATCGGGGCGACGAACCTGATCCCCGGCCCCAACTCGACCGAGATGGCCATCCACATCGGCTATCTGCGCGCGGGTTGGCCGGGCCTGATCGCGGCCGGGGTCTGCTTCATCGTCCCGGCGGCCGCGGTCACGCTCGTCTTCGCCGAGGCGTACCGGCGCTACGGCGCCCTCCCGCAGGCGCAGGACGCGCTCTACGGCATCAAGCCCGTGATCATCGCCGTGGTCGGCCAGGCCCTTTGGGGCTTGACCCGCTCCGCGGTCAAGAGCCGCTTCCTGGCCGCGCTGACCTTGGCCGCGGCCGCCGCGAGCTGGTTCGGCGTCAACGAGCTGCTCGTCCTGCTCGGGGGCGGGCTCCTGGTCGTCGTCGCCGGCAAGTCGCTGACCCGGACGCCGGGGGTGCGCCTCGGTGTCGTCGAGCCTTTCGGGCTCGCCGTGCTGTTCCTATTCTTCGTGAAAGTCGGCTCGGTGCTCTACGGCAGCGGCTACGTCCTGCTCGCCTTCCTGCAGGCGACCTTGGTGGAGCGCTGGGGCTGGCTGACTCAAACGCAGCTGCTCGACGCCGTGGCCGCCGGGCAGATGACGCCGGGCCCGGTGTTCACGACGGCGACCTTCGTGGGCTATCTCGTGGGCGGCCTGCCCGGCGCGGCCGCGGCGACCGTCGGCATCTTCCTGCCGTCCTTCGTCTTCGTCGCGCTCAGCGGTCCGCTGATCCCGCGTCTGCGCCGCTCTCCGGCGGCGGGCGCCTTCCTGGACGGCGTCAACGCCGCCTCACTCGCCTTGATGGCCGTCGTCACCCTGGCCCTGGCGCGCTCGGCGATCGTGGACTGGACGACGGCGCTTCTGGCCGCGGCCGCGGCGTGGCTGCTGATCGCGCGCCGCGTCAACTCGGCATGGCTCGTCATCGGCGGCGGCGTCCTGGGCTACGCTCTCCCGAGGCTCTTTCCGTCATGAAGTCCCATATTCCCGGAGGCTTGATGAAGATTTTGCGAGACTGGGCGCCGCTGCTGGCGCTGCTGGCCGTTGTGATCGCGCTGGCGACTTGGTGGGACGCGCGCAGGCGGTTCGAGGGGCTGCGCTCACAGGCGGACGAAGCCGCCTCCCCGCGCGCGGAGCCGGGCTGGTTGAAAGGAACGACCGACGAGAAGTTCCTCCGGGTCGAAAGCCAGCTGCGCGGCTTCGACAAGACCATGGTCGAGGTGGGCTATCGCTTCACCGAGCTCTACTTCGCCGGCAAGGACCGGAACTGGGAGTATGCCGAATACCAGGTGGAGAAGATCGACGCGGCGATCCGACTGGGGATCGAGCGGCGGCCGAAGCGGGCGGGCTCGGCGCGCTATTTCCTGGAGGAGGACCTCCCGGCGATGCGGGCTATCTTGGAAAGGCACGACGCGGCTGGATTCGACAAGGCGGCCGTCTCGCTGCGCCAGGCCTGCGTGCGCTGCCACGTCCGGGAGAACGTTCCCTACTTCGCGGTGCAGCTTCCGGAGAGGCGTCTTACCCCCATCCGGCGGGCTCCGCGATGAAATACCTGCTCATATGCTCCGCCGCCTTCCTTACGTCCGGGTTGACGCTCTTCTCCGGTTTCGGCCTCGGAACCTTGCTGCTCCCCGTCTTCGCCCTCTTCTTCGCCTTGGACCTCGCCATCGGCTTGACGGCGATCGTCCATGTTCTCAACAACATCTTCAAGCTGGCGCTCTTGGGTAAGCACGCGGACAGGAAAATCGTCTTGGCGTTCGGGCTGCCGGCGATACTCGCGGCGTTCGCGGGAGCGAAGGCCCTCGTGTGGTTGTCCGATCTGCAGCCGCTGGTCCGCTACCAGGCTTTCGGCCGCGAGCTGGAGGTTCTGCCCGTGAAACTCGCCATAGGGGTGCTCATGATCCTATTCGCGTTCCTCGAGGCGATTCCCTCTTTCGAGAAAGTGTCTTTCGACAGGAAGTACCTGCCGTTGGGCGGCATCTTGAGCGGGTTCTTCGGCGGACTCTCCGGGCATCAGGGCGCCCTGCGCAGCGCTTTTCTCATACGCTGCGGACTGTCCAAGGAGGCCTTCATCGCCTCCGGCGTGGTCGTCGCCTGCCTCGTGGACTTCACGCGCCTCGGCGTCTACGCGGCCAAGCTTTCATCCTCGGCTCTCGACACTCATGCCGGTCTCTTGACCGCCGCCACCCTGTCGGCCTTCCTGGGAGCGTGGGTGAGCAGCCGATTGCTGCACAAGGTGACCGTTCGGACGCTGCAGTGGTCCGTGGCCGCGATGCTGTTCTTCGTCGCGCTCGGGTTGGCGTCCGGCGTCATCTAGGGGCGCGGCCTTTTGTCGCTGGGGAAATCCTTCGCTCCCGGTATGACTCGGGATTGAGACTTCTTGAATTTATATATTAGGATGTAGTTGCGAATTATCGAAACTATAATCATGGCACTGAAACGGAACGCCAAGCTGCTCTATGAACTTCACGCGCAAGTCTGCTCCGTGCTGTCCAACGCCAAACGGCTGGAGATCATCGACCTGTTGCGGGACGGAGAAAGGACCGCCGGGGAGTTGTGCCGGAAGATGGGCCTTCCCAAAGCCAACGTCTCCCAGCAGTTGTCGATCATGCGCGGGAAAGGGATTCTTCTGGCGCGCCGCGAGGGCCGGCGCATCTTCTACCGGCTCTCCCAGCCCAGGATGCTGAGGGCCTACGATCTCTTGAGAGAGGTCCTTCTGGAAAAATTGGAGACGCAAGGAACGATCGCTCGCAGCCTTCATGGAATCGGCGCACACGGCGACAAGGGGATTGATTTGAGGGGGGAAGGAAGATGAAACTCGGCATCGTGATCTACTCGACGGACCCGGAAACGGTCTGGAATGCTTTCCGGCTTGGCGTATTCTCGCTCAAGCAGGGCGACATCGTCCGCGTATTCCTGCTCGCCAAGGGCGTTGAATGCGAGAAGCTGAACACCCACCAGTTCAAGGTCGTTGAGCAGATGCAGGCTTTGGTGGACGGCGGCGGGACGATACTGGCCTGCGGCACATGCTTGAAGCTGCGGAATTCGAGCGGCTCCGAACTTTGTCCTCTCTCGACCATGAAGGACCTGTACGAAATCATTCGGGACTCGGACAAGGTCGTCACCTTCTAATTCACGCATGAACCAACGGAAAACCGTTCTCATATTGGGCGGCGGGATCGGCGGTCAGACCGCTGCGGCTGGTGATGCGCCTCGGCGGCATGCTCAAAGGAATTCCAGTTCGACTGTGAAAAAGAACCCTGCCGCCGTCTTCCGACCGATAGGGCGCGTCGAAGACGGCGTGATCAGGGTCCACCGCGACTGGGCTCCGGGACTGGACGGCATCGAGGGGTTCTCGCATCTTATCGTCATCTACTGGCTCGACCAATCGCATGAACCGGAGCTGAAGCTCCATCCGAAAGGCGATCGTCGTATTCCCGCGCTCGGCTTCCTTGCGACCCGCACGCCTCATCGCGCCAATCCGATAGGGATGACGGTCGTCCGGCTCTTGAAGCGCCGTGGCAGCCGCCTGTGGATCGAAGGGCTCGACGCCTGGCCCGGCACGCCCGTGCTCGACATCAAACCCTACACGCGCAAGGACTCGATCAAGAAATTCCGCATCCCCGCGTGGGTGAAGCTCCTCGACCAAGCCGAGACCGACCCTCTGAGGCGTTATGCAAGCTGACCGGGATCGGAGATGAAGCCACCCCCTATTCTTCGGAACAAGCGGCATCGTGAGCCGTCGGTTTTCTCTCCCGAAAATCTCCTCCGGGAGGCCAGACGGCAGAAAATTCTGTCGCGGCGTTCCGTGCCCAGGGTCTGCGTGCTTGATCCCGATGGGGACATCGTGCGAACGCTCCTGATGGAGAAGCGCGCCAAGCGCGACCCAGCATGGGCCTGTTATCATACGGAGCTTTACGCGTTCGTCCTGCGAGGGCGCAAAGTCGGCATCATCGGCTGCGCGGTCGGCGCGTCGTTTGCGGTGCTTCTCGCTGAGGAACTCTTCGCATCGGGATGCGAACTCCTTATCAGTGTCACTTCCTCAGGTCAAATCTCAAGGAAGACCGATCCTCCCTACTTCATCCTGATCGAGAAGGCGCTGCGCGACGAGGGCACCAGCTACCACTACATGCCGCCCTCGGATTTCAGCCGGATTTCGCCGAAGCTCTCGCAAACCCTTCGGAACGCGTTCGATAGGATTTCTCTTCCCGTGCAGCGCGGCTCGACCTGGACGACGGATGCTCCCTTTCGTGAGACCAAATACGCCATCGAGCGCTGTCGCGCGCTCGGGATATTGGCCGTGGAAATGGAGGCAGCCGCTCTCTATGCTTTCGCGGAAGCACGGACCAAATCCGTCGTGTGCCTCGCCCATGTGACGAACCAGATGGCGCAAATCAAGGGCGACTTTGAGAAAGGCGCCGCCAACGGCGCGCACGATGCACTGACCGTCATCGCCGCTGTAGCCCGGACTGTGCGCCGATCCCGCCAAAATCCCGTCTAAAATTGACGTTCTCCCCTGAAAAACTAGACCAAGTTGAACCCGGACAGGGTCACCACCGCAGAGATTTCTCCACCCCTACCAGGGTGCGCGGATCGGTCCGCGGACGCTCCTCCC
>Ga0154727_1041_pt6 | contig 42443 bp, 23 predicted proteins | sample Rifle2008BG16ft_FD_105735 | JGI IMG/M metagenome (GOLD analysis project Ga0154727, IMG submission 105735) | Elusimicrobia bacterium RBG_16_66_12 | reverse complement strand
TCGGTCCGCAATCGCTCCACCCTTCGGGTCCAACGGTTTTTTGGACGTCGTTGGGTCAGCCGTGGAGAATGCTAAAATATCCTGAAATTATTTCAACTCTATGAGCGTTCCGATTTCCAAACAAACTGTTCGACCGAAGGTGACTGGGGCCCCTGGGGCCGCTGCCGCTCAATCCTCGGTTGCGCCTGGGCAGTATTTGGGCTTTTCCCTTCAGACGACTCGTTGCTTGGCTCGCGTTTTGGGAGCACCGCCCGGATCCTCCGTCAGCGTTGAGGTCTTCGATGACGTTGGAGTCAGTTCCCCAAGTGGGACTACTATAGCCGAGCAGGATAAGAGCGCCTTGGTAGGGAATCCAGTTGCCGATCGCTCGCCGGAGTTGTGGAAAACCTTCGGAAACTGGATCGAGGCGGTAAAATCGGCGACTCTTGATCCGACGACGACGTTTTTCGAATTATTTGTCTCTAAGCCGCTAAGCGGCGACATTGCTCAGTCGTTTTCTGCGGCGGCAACGGCACAGGACGCCAAGGCGGCCCTGACAAGGGCGAGGGTGATACTGTGGGGCGATTCCCCCGGATACACAAAGAAGCCCGGCGTCTCTGCAGCCCTTGCTCCACAGTTGGAACGAGTCTTCGGTGCAGACGAAGGGTTGGTCGCCGCGATTATCTGCAACTTTTCCCTCAAACATGGGTCCGGGAGCGCGCACGATGATCTGCGCGCGCTTCCCGCTATGGCTCTCGTGCCGACCGAGCTAAGGGATGCCACCCTGAAATTCGCTCTAGGCCTCGTCAAGGAAAAAATCGACCAGTTGATTGAGCAGAAACGACCAGCAATCCTAGCTGTCGATGAGATTCGGAAAGAAATCATGTCGTTCGTGCGAAAACACGACCGCCGAACCATCCTCACGAGCTTTGCTCCTACTCCCTCAAAGGAAGCAATCGCCGGAGACTTGGAGACGCGAACCTATGTCCGCCAACTCGATCTCATTGACGCCGATTACGATGAGCGGTTGCGCGCAGTAAACGACTTTCTTCGCGCAGCCGCAGATCGGACGCAATGGAGTGAGAAAGGCGACGTCCAGCCCGAGAGTTTCGACGAATTCGCGGATAACCTTCAGCGCACTTGGGACAATATCCGGCGAAAGTGCGCGATCGAGCACAAGAATCGGCCCGCAGTAGAGCACGGGAAGTTGCTTTATCAGGACTGCGCTTTGCATCAGGCCCAGCTCCAAGGGATGGCAGTGCCGGGCCACTTCACTCCCGGGAGCTTCCATTCTCTGGCGGACGCCGAGAAAGTCGGGTGGCATCCTGATTATGTAAATCAACTTCGGGCAGCCCCATTGAAGGAAACCAAGGCGCCATGAGCGTCCTCAGCGTCGAAGCGAACAACGTACAGAACCCTGCTCTCGGCGCCCTACTTCTATGGCGGTTCGTTGTCGGCTATACCGAAGCAAACCCCACTCATAGCCCGCCGCCGTTACCACTGCTATTTTTAGTTCTCCCAATCGCGTTTCACGTTGAGACGATGGAGCAACTTCATTCCACTCGACTAGCCTCGGGGCTTCGCGCGTTCATCGGCAAATTCAGCGAATCGAGCGTATCCAAGAACGATTTGATCCTGGCAATTCAAGGACGAGCAACGACCATGCGCCCGCTTTCACTTGAAGCGCTCCGACTCGCATTTTCTACGAAGTTGCTCCTGCTGGATGCGGCTAAAGGAAACGTACTTGCCTCGTCCGTGACCGCCCCCAAGGCTGGTATTCCAGAATCCATCCGCCCACTGAGCCGCGCAGTTGAGAAGCTTGGCGGATGGTGTGGGCAGTTGTCCCTTCATGAAATCTCGGTCAACCTCAAGGTAAGCTTCTAATGCAATTCCAAATCAAAGAGATAGTCCTGTGGCCGAAGAAGTCCGGAATTTTGCCGAGACGACTCCCGTTTAAGACCAACGGCGTAAACGTGATAAGCGGCTCCTCGCGTACGGGCAAATCGGCCATCATTCCAATAATCGACTACTGTCTTGGATCCGACAAGTGCTCGATTCCGGTATTAACCATCCGCAACGCATGTGAATGGTTTGGTGTCGTTGTTCAGACTGCGGCCGGCGAGAAGTTATTCGCGCGTAGAGAGCCTGGTTCACAGAAATCGACGGGCGATATGTTCGTTGTTGAGGCGCCCAAGGTCGATATCCCCGCGCAGATCACGCAAAGCAACTCCAACGTTCGAGCTGTAAAGCGAATGCTTGATGAACTCGCAGGCTTGACCAATCTAGATTTCGATCCCAACGACTCTGACGCGAGCTTTCTGTCTCGACCAAGTTTCAGGGACCTCGGCCCGTTTCTGTTCCAGCCGCAAAACGTCGTCGCGAACCCCGACATCTTGTTCTACAAGGCTGATCGGCCTGAGCACTCGCAGAAACTTCAAACTATCTTCCCGTATGTCCTGAATGCCGTTACCCCGCAGCTCCTCGCTAAACAGCATGAGCTTGAGAAATTAAGGCGTGAGCTTCGCCGGAAGAAGGGCGAGTTGGCGACGGCGCGCCAGGTTTCTGAACGATGGATGGCTGAGATTCGGGCCAAGGCCACAGAAGCACGGGAATTAGGACTTGTCGATCAACCAATACCTCAGAATGCTAGCCAAGCCCAGCTTGTTGATTTGCTTTCAAAGGTAGTCGAGCGTCCTGCCGGATCAGGCAATAAGGTCACATCAGAGACGGTTGAAGAGGCAGTTCAAGAGTTCGTGGGCCTTCAGGCCGAGGAATCCCAGGTCTCCATGCGTCTTTCGGGGCTAAGGCGACGACTTGGCGAGATGGAGACTCTCAGGAAGACGAGCAAGGAATATGAGGGAGCCCTGCATCTTCAACGAGATCGCCTCAAAATCTCGGACTGGCTCGCCACAATGCACAGCGGCGGCAATGACTGCCCTGTATGTGGGCATGCTATCACAGAAGCGAAAGAGCGGTTAGCGACACTCTGCACAGCGCTTCGCACCGTTGAGGAGTCCGCGGGGCAGGCCGGCAACGTGCCTGCTGCCTTTGATCGCGAGTTGGAGCGAGTGAAGACTGAGATCCGGCAGACTACGGAGCAGCTTGATGGAATAAAGATTAGGCGAGACGCTGTTGAAAAGCGATCCTCTCAAGCAAAGCAGACCTACTACGATTCCCTTCGAGTCTCACGCTTCATCGGAAACCTTGAGCAATCGCTCCAACTCTATTCCCAGATTGGGCACGACAGCAATCTTGATAACGAGGTCAAGTCGCTCGAGGAACAGGTGGCCGCCCTCGAACTCGCCATTTCGGAGGGCGCGATCCGCGCAAAGACAAAGCGCGCCCTGGATGCGGTGAGCCTCAATGCGGGAAAGTTAATCCCAAAATTGGATGCTGAACGGCCCAACGATCCGATTTCCCTTTCAATCCCGGACCTTTCGATCAAGGTGAAAGGCATCGATAGAGAAGACTTCCTATGGGAGATCGGGAGCGGTTCAAACTGGCTCTCCTATCACGTTGCCGTGTCCTTGGGGCTACATCAGTTTTTCCTCGGGCTTCCCTTCAGCCCTGTGCCAAACTTTGTCGTCTACGACCAGCCGAGCCAAGTCTACTTCCCTGTACGGCTTGCGGGTAAAGCGTCACAAGAGGACGAGGATCCAAAGCTTAAGGACGAAGATCTCGAGGCAGTTCGGAAAGTGTTTAGCCTCATGTCCGCGGTCGTGCGGGACAGCGGTGACCGGATGCAAATTATTGTGCTCGACCATGCAGGTTCGGATGTCTGGGGCCAAATTCCTGACCTTCATCTTGTAGAAGAGTGGCGCAGCGGAAAGAAGCTTGTGCCGCCGGAGTGGCTAGCTTAAATGAACGTCTTCGAAACTCATTCCAAGATTGTTGGCGACTACGCCAGCTACATCCGCAGCTTCATAAACATCGCCGATCCGGCAATCCGTGAAGCGGTTGAGGCTGCGCTTGATGAAGGAAAACTCTGGCCCCAGCCGCTGCTCCAATTCAATCCGTCCTACGAGACGGTTGGCGGCATTGGTACCGTTGCCGCCGGCGGCGTGTTGCACGGCGCTACGGCTGACATTTTCAAAGGCTATTCGCTATATCGCCACCAGCTGGAGGCGATCAAGCTCGGCACTGCAGGCCAGGATTTCGTTGTGACGTCTGGAACAGGCTCCGGTAAATCGCTTACCTACATCGCTTCGATTTTCCATCGCCTTCTTACTGAACCAGGTTCTAAGGGTGGTACGGCGGTTGTTGTCTATCCAATGAACGCCCTGATCAATTCTCAGACCAACGAATTCAAGACATATAAAGAGAATTACGAGAAGAGCACGGGCAAGGCTTTCCCGATCAGCTTCGGCCAGTATACAGGCCAGGAAAAGGAAGAGCGCCGCATAGCAATGCGGGAGAATCCGCCCCAGATTCTTCTGACGAACTATATGATGTTGGAACTCCTGCTCACGCGAGTGCAGGAGCGTCCGATCCGTGATGCAATTTATGAAAATCTCCGTTATCTAGTATTTGATGAGCTGCATACTTACCGCGGTCGCCAGGGCGCGGACGTTGCAATGCTCATCCGAAGAATTCGAGCGCAATGCAAGCAGCCGGTCGCGTGCATTGGCACATCCGCGACCATGGTCTCTGTTGGCAGCCTCGTCTCTCAGCGAGAACAGGTCGCGCGGGTTGCCACAACGATGTTCGGACGCCCATTCACCCCCGATCAGGTCATAACAGAGACGCTCAGTCGCTCACTTGAGCCTTCGGGCGCTCTCCCGACACGCTCGGCGCTCGCCGCAGCGATCAACGCGGGCCTAAACCCCAAATACGACGCGGCAAAACTTAAAGTGCACCCCGTCGCGATATGGCTCGAGAATCGGATAGCCCTCGAAGAACGAGAAGGCAAGTTGGTGCGTCAGCGGCCACATCGCATCAGCACTGTAATCGCCCGTCTCGTTGAGGACTCCGGTCTAACTGAGGACGCCTGCCGAAAATGCCTAGAGAGCATGCTGCTGTGGATTAGTTCGATCAACAAGGAAGTTCAGAACAGCGGATCTCGCTACACGCTGCTGCCTTTCCGACTGCACCAGTTCATTGCCCAGACGGGTGCTGTCTACACGACGCTTGATCAGGATGAGAACCGCTTCATCACGCTCGAGCCGGGAATTTACAAGCAAGACGACAAGAATAAAAAGCCGATCTTCCCGAATGTCTTTAGTCGCGCGACTGGGTTCCCTTTCATCTGCGTGTCTCGCGCCGGTGATCAACTGGAACCGCGTGAGTTCCGTGAGAGTAGCGAGGATGAGGAGGGAGAGACGACGGACGGGTATTTGATCGTTGGAGAGGAGGTGTGGGACCCCGCTGTCGATTCCGATTATTTGCCCGAGGCGTGGTTTAGGCAAACGAAGAGCGGCCCAGTCCCCGATTCGAAAAAGGCTGCGTTTTTCCCGAAAAAAATCCACTTCGATGAATTTGGAAACTGCTCAGATTCTAAACCAATGAAGTTCTGGGGCTGGTTCATGGAGGCGCCGCTCCTTTTCGATCCTACGGGGGGCGTGTTCTTCGACGCCAAGATGCGGGAGGGGACCAAGCTCACGAAGCTCGGCAGCGAAGGTCGTAGTACCTCGACCACGATCACGGCCTTCTCGATTCTAAATCAGCTGAACGACGCCGGGTATCAAACCCGGGACCAGAAGCTCCTAAGCTTCACAGATAACCGACAGGACGCCGCGCTTCAGGCCGGACACTTCAACGATTTCGTGCAAGTTGTTCAGCTTCGCGCGGGCATACGCAAGGCGCTTGCAAGCGCACCCAACGAGACATTGACCTATGCCAATATCGGCGAGGCCGTATTTAAGGCGCTCGCCCTGCCGTTTCTCGACTTTGGCAACCGGGATCAGGAGCCTGCGCTCGCGACGGTTCGTCGAGATTACGAGCAGACGTTCCAGGCATATCTCTTTTATCGGGCGGTTTCTGATCTTCGGCGCAGTTGGCGTATTGTGCTCCCGAACTTAGAACAGTGCGGCCTATTGAATATTGACTACGTAAATCTTGGCGAGATCGTCGCCGAGGATAAATTCTGGGCGGATATGCCCTTGGTTTCCAACCTGTCTCACGCGGATAGGAAGGATTTCCTCTCCACGATCCTCGACTTCTTCCGCTTGGAGTATGCGCTCCACAGCGAGAACTTCCTGACGGCCGTGCGCTTGAAGGAATTTGAAAAGCACTTCCGCGAGCAGCTTAAAGCACCGTGGACGCTCGATCCGAAAGAAGATCTTCGTGAGCCTTGTGTCATCCGCCTTGAGCCGCTCCACAAGTCCGCGCGTCTGGCCTCAAAAAGCATGGGACGGGCCAGCGCTCTCGGGAAGTACATAAAGCACTTCGCTAACTATAAGGGGATCGAGCTCGATCTCAAAGGCGACCTTTACCGCGACTTCATCATGAAGCTGATGGGTAAGCTCAAAGAAGCTGACTATTTATCTCAGCAGAGCGCGCGAAGCGAAAAGAATGTCGAGGTTCCGGTATTCCGTCTTCGGATCGAGAAGATCCAATGGAAGCTCGGTGATGGTGAAGCGGTAAAACCGGATGTCATCAAACGCCGTTCCTACAAAGATCAGAAACCGAAGCCGAATGTTTTCTTTCGCGATATGTATCGCCGGGATGTCTCGCAGGGCAAAAGGCTCCGGGCAGAGGATCACACGGGCCAACTCAATACGGAAGCCCGACAAGAGCGGGAAGACCGATTCCGCGCGGATTGGTATGTCGACGAGGCGAAGACGCAACTCGACGAGGCGCGTATCCGCAGTGGATCGATTAGCGCGCTTTTCTGCTCGCCAACGATGGAACTTGGTATCGATATCGGCGGCTTGAGTGTGGTCCATATGCGAAACGCTCCGCCCAACGCTGCGAATTATACGCAGCGCTCGGGACGCGCAGGAAGAAGCGGCCAAGGGGCTCTAGTGTTCACCTATTGCTCGAGCTACTCTGCTCATGATCGCCACTACTTCCAGCAGCAAGCGGAGCTGGTCGCCGGCGCCGTACAGGCGCCCAGACTGGACTTGTGCAATCAAGAGCTTCTCGTTACGCACCTGAATGCGCTGGCAATCAGTGAGATCGGGTTGCCTGGTTTGGACTCAGAAGGCGGCGACCGGCCGTCGCTGATGCGCTTTGTCAGCGATGACAATGCCGACATGCCTCTCGCGCCGGGTGTTCGTGAAGGGCTGAAGATTTCTCCAGCGGCTTATACCGCAATCAAGGCAACATTTCGGCGCGTAATCAAAGACTTTGAGACGGATCTCGATACGCGAGCGAATTCGTGGTATTCAGATGCCTGGCTTGATCAGAACCTGAGCAAACTCGACGATAAGCTCGATGATGCGATGAAACGCTGGCGTCGCCTATATCGCTCCGCGCGGTCGCTGCTTACGCGGGCCACTCAGCCGATCGACAGTGGACGACTCAGCGTGAGCAGTGACGAATACAAGAAGTACAAGCGCCACCAGGATCAGGCCAATCGTCAGCTCAATCTCCTGCGAAACGACACCTCCGGATCTGCCACCCTGTCAGAATTTTACCCGTATCGTTACCTCGCCTCCGAGGGATTCCTTCCTGGGTATAACTTCACGCGGCTACCGATTCGCATTTTCGTGCCGACCGGCGGCTCATCTGGTGAGTTCATCTCTCGCCCCCGCGCGATCGCACTGCGTGAATTCGGTCCACTTAACGTCATTTATCACAACGGCCGGAAGTATAAGGTGGATCAGATGGTGTTGCAGGATGCAGAGTCCTCGCTGACTGAAGCGAAGATCAGCACCAAGGCGGGATACTACCTGACCGGTGAACAGAAGGACTTGGAGATTTGTCCCTTCTCCGGAGTGAATCTCGCCGACAATGCGAACAAAGAGCATCTTCATGATCTGCTGGAAATGTCCGAGTCTCGCGCAGAGGAGGTCGATCGGATTTCATGTGAGGAGGAGGAGCGTGTCTCCCGAGGCTTTGATATCCAGACTTATTTCGCGGTTGATGGCGGGCCATTAGATCGGGTCCGCAAGGCGATCGCCCGATCGAGCGGGACCGCTCTTCTAAACCTGCGTTATATACCCGCGGCGCGGCTCATCCACGTGAACATGAAGTGGCGCACGCAAAAAGTGGAGGGTTTCCCGATAGGCCTGACCTCCGGTAATTGGCAGAGTTCGATGCCCGAACCCGATGACACAATGCGTGAAGAGTTCCGGCTGGTCAAACTCTTCACCTCGAATGTAGCTGATGCGATGTATATCGAGCCTATACAGCCGCTTGGGTTGGCGTGGGCGGGGGTCATTACGCTCCAGCACGCGCTCAAGAGGGCGATAGAGACGGTCTTTCAGGTGGAACCGAGTGAGATCGGAGTGGTTTCCGTTGGTGATGCCGAGGCGCCTAACATTCTTCTCTACGAAGCTTCCGAAGGAAGCCTCGGGATTCTTTCGCAATTCGTTGAAAACGTTCAAACATTCCGCAAAGTAATCGAAGCGGCGAAGAAGATCTGCCGCTATGACGACCCGAAGTACCTGGCGCCGGCATCCTACGACGATCTGCTCAGTTACTATAACCAGCGCGACCATCACGTTATCGATCGCTTTGCAATTCGCGAGGCGCTGGATAAACTTGCGCTGTGCGACATCGAGATTCAGACGAATACCGGGTTTCGGGATTACGAAGAGCAGCATCAAGCGATGTTGCGGCATCTCGACCCCAACTCGTCGACCGAGCGCGCATTCATCAAGCACCTCTACGACGGCGGCTTTCGCCTCCCTGATGCGGCGCAAAAAAGAATCGAAGGGATTTACTGCCAGCCTGACTTCTATTACGAGCCGCGATTTTGGGTCTTCTGTGATGGATCGCCACATGACACTCCCGAGGTCCAGGCCCGCGACGAGAGCCAGCGCCAAGCAATTATCGCTCAAGGGGGCGAAGTGTGGGTCTGGCATTATCGAGAGAATCTAGGGGCTAGGATCGCCCAGCGGCCGGATATTTTCCGGAAGGTCCGTTGAAAGCTCTCCGACAACCGGGTGAGCTCGTCTCGCTTCGGGGCCGCGAGTGGGTGGTCATGCCGTCGAACGACCCGGATATGCTCATCGTCAAGCCTCTGGGCGGGTCTGACGAAGAGATTGCCGGCATCTACCTGCCACTCAAGATAGAGCGCGACCAGCCCGTGGACGCCCGATTCAATGCGCCGGAACCGAGCGATCTTGGGGACGTAAGTACTGCCCGGCTCCTATACGACTCTGCTCGTCTGGCGTTCCGCAACGGCGCGGGACCGTTCCGTGCGCTCGCCAAGCTTTCATTCCGTCCTCGCGCATACCAAATCGTTCCATTGATCATGGCGCTACGGCAGGACGTTGTGCGGCTACTTATCGCTGATGACGTCGGTGTCGGTAAGACGATTGAAGCGTTGCTCATCGTGCGGGAGCTTCTTGAGCGACGGAAGATCAAGCGCTTTGCGGTCGTTTGTTTGCCTCATCTCTGCGAGCAGTGGCAAGAGGAAATCCGGTCTAAACTCGACATTGAAGCGGTGATCATTCGTTCTAATACTCAAGCTCGGCTGGATCGTCAGATTCAAGGCGATGCCAGTGTTTATGACTACTACCCCTATCAGATCATCAGCATCGACTTCATCAAATCCGACAATCGCAGAGATGTCTTTATCGAGCAGTGCCCGGAACTCGTGATTGTTGACGAAACGCACACCTGCGCGCGACCCGCTGGCGCCTCTTCTGCTCAGCAGCAACGCTTCCATCTGATAAGCAAAATCGCCGCAAAGCCCGGCCAGCACTTAGTTCTTCTTACGGCTACTCCACACAGCGGCAAGCCCGACGAGTTCCAGTCTCTATTAGGACTACTCAAACCTCAATTCGAGACTCTCGATCTGCCAAACTCCTCCCAGGCGGAGCGGCGCGAGCTCGCCCAGCACTTTGTCCAACGTAAGCGTGCCGACGTAGAGAAGTGGATGGGTGAGGATACTCCATTCCCTACGCGTGAAGCATTCGAGTGGCCTTACGACCTATCCCGTCAATATGCAGCTTTTTTCGAAGAGATATTAGCTTTCGCACAAAAGATGGTCGTGCCCGACGGATCTAGCCAGAGAACGAAGCGAGTCCAATATTGGACTGCATTGGCTTTGCTGCGTGGGGTGATGTCTAGTCCGGCTGCCGGTGTAAAAATGCTCAACGCGCGTTCTGGGAAGCTCGGAACCGCGGTAGAGGCCGGCGCTGAGGACGCTTTGACGGAATCCGATCCAGAGGCGGAAAACCCTGTTCGTGACCCCGACTTCGGCTTCGAGAGCGACAACGCGCTTAGTCAGGTCGTGGATTATGCTGAATGGAGTGATCATCAGCGCAGACAGCTGCGTCAGTTTGCTGAGCGCCTAGAGAAATTGGGGGACATAAAGAACGATCAGAAGCTTTTTGCGGCTGCGATCGTTCTTGAAGACTGGATTGAAAAAGGGTTCAGGCCGGTTGTTTTCTGCCGTTATATTGAAACGGCGAACTACCTTGGTAAGCATTTGGAACCCGTTCTCCGGAAGAAATACCCGAAGCTCGATCTGCGTGTAGTGACGAGCGAACTTCCCGATGATGTTCGGAAGCATCGGATTGCCGAAATGGCAGGCGACAGGCCGCGCGTTCTAATTGCAACCGACTGCCTTAGCGAGGGTATTAACCTTCAGGATTCCTTCACGGGCGTTCTGCACTACGATCTTCCTTGGAACCCCAACCGTCTGGAGCAGCGTGAAGGCCGCGTTGACCGCTTCGGCCAGAAGGCACCTGAAGTTAAGGCGTGCCTGCTTTATGGCACAGATAACCCCATCGATGGGATCGTGCTGGATGTGCTCTTGCGTAAAGTGCGAGAGATTAAACGGGCGACGGGCATCAACGTGCCATTTCCAGAAGATTCGCAGAGCATCATCGACACTATTACCAAAGCGCTACTTCTTAATCCTGACCGACGCATCGAACGAAAGCGCGGCCCAGACCAACGAATGCTGTTCGACTTCACCGAGTTCGGCGAGGCGGCTCTAGCCAAAGCTAATGTCAGTCGAAAAATCGACGAGGCTGCCGAGCGAGAAAAAGCATCCCGCAGCATCTTCGCCCAAAATGCAATCAAGGCGCAGGAGATTGCGGAAGATTTGCATGCGGTCGATGAGGCCATCGGCAATGTAAAGGCTGTCGAGGAGTTCGTTACTGCCGCTCTTTCGGGCCTGTTCGGCGTCCAGATTGCGAAAGAGAAGGACGGCTACGGACTTGTTATGGGGAACCTTCCCGCGCAGCTTGTCGATCTGTTGCCGGCAGGCAGAATCGTGAAGGTGAGCTTTGAGTCTCCGACGGCAGAGGGCTATCACTATCTTGGCCGCAACCATCGCTTCGTGGAACAGCTTTGTCAGCTTGTGATGGCGAATACCCTCGGCCGGCAGGACAAGCGCGCTGCGCGTGCTGCAGTCATCCGCACTAAGCAAGTCGCCAAGAAGACGACGTTGTTGCTCTTTCGGTGCCGAAACGTAATCGAACAAGGCAAAGGGGGGCCTCAGATTGTCGCCGAAGAAATGTTGCTTTGGGGTTGGCGCGGAGCTCCTGATCAGAAAGAGTTCCTTGATCACGCGGAGGCCAAAGATATCCTGGCCGTTGCTCGTGCATCTAGCGATCTGTCCCCACAGGCCCGCGCAAGCTTTCTAGTCAATGAACTAAAATTGCTTGATAAGCTCGGTGCTGAGTTCGATGGGATTGCGGAAAAACAATCCAAGCGCCTGGTTGCGGCACACGAGCGGTTTAGTGCCTTGATGGATAAGCAGCGCTTTCAGGTGGTTTATCCCGTACTGCCGATGGATCAGCTCGGCATTTACATCCTTCTTCCGGAGGATGGAGCGTGAACTATCCTAGTATCCGCATCGAAGGAGCGATTCTTTCATCTGATATCTTCGAACGGATCGAGGAGGCGCCGGGGCAACGTCCCGTAGATTTCAATCTAGATTCAGACGCCAAGGTTAAGGACGAGATTGCCCGCGCCTGGGCCGACGCTCAGGACTATTGGCGTATCTTCCAGCGCAAACTCGACACGCTCAAGGCTGACTCGCCTGCCACGACTGAGACGCGCCAGCAGTGGATGATGCCCCTCTTAGGGCTGCTGGGCTATCAGCTCGAGTATCAACCCAAGGGAACCGAACTAAACGGCAAGAATTACAATATTTCACATCGCGCTTCGAACCGAGCTCAAATACCTGTGCAGATTGTCGGCTATCGCGAACCCTCTGCGCTCGACCGCAAGCCTGTCAACGCCACGCTGCGCATGTCGGCTCACGGCCTAGTTCAGGAATATCTCAACTTGAGCGAACAACTCTACGGCCTTGCCACCAATGGTCGCGTATTGCGCTTGCTGCGCAACAGTTCACGTCTCATTAAACTGAGCTACCTGGAGTTCGATCTCGATCGGATCTTCACTGACGGCCTTTTTTCTGATTTTGCGATTCTCTTTCGATTGTTGCACGCTAGTCGGCTTCCGGTTACGAATAGCACCGCGGCTGAGAGCCTGATCGAGCGATATCATCAGGACACAATTGAGCAGGGGACTCGCATTCGTGCTGGATTACGCACGGCCGTGACCGAGGCGCTGGAAATCCTTGGCACCGGATTTATCGCACATCCAGAAAACAAGGCCCTCCGCGGGCAGATAGATGCTGGAACTTTAGAACACACAGTATTCTTCGGCTTCTTATTGCGCCTGATCTACCGCCTGCTATTTCTAAATGTAGTAGAGGATCGCGGCCTGATTTTCACCAAGGAAACGCCAGTCGCGAAGTTGCGCACCTACTTTGATTACTATAGCGTGCAACGGCTGCGTCGTTTGGCGCGAACGCGAGGCCTCAAGACTGAGAGACACTGTGATGCCTGGCTGTCCCTCCTGTCTACTTTTGAGCTGTTTGAACATCCCGAACAAGGGGCTCGGCTTGGTACAACAGCGTTCGGGGGACAGTTGTTCGATCCTCAGAGCCTTGGACCGCTAAGCACATGCCTTCTGAGTAACTCCGCGCTTCTCCATGCTCTTGACCGGCTATGTTCGTTTGACGACCCCAAAACCAAGCAAAGGCTCCCAGTGAATTTTGGAGCTCTTGCGACGGAGGAATTCGGGGCAGTCTATGAGAGCCTTTTAGAGCTGCATCCTATAGTCCTGACCTCGCCTGTACCCCGTTTCAGCTTCAAGCAGGCTGCCGGTAACGATAGAAAGACCTCCGGGAGCTACTACACGCCTGCTAGTCTGGTGGACTGTCTGCTAGACAGCGCCCTCAATCCCGTTCTGAGTAATCGCTTGCGCAACTACAAAACCCTCGGATTTCCTAGCGCCGAGGCGGCCATCTTGTCACTGAAAGTCTGCGACCCAGCTTGTGGGAGCGGTCACTTTCTCATTGCGGCGGCTCAACGAATCGCCCGTCGTCTGGCGCTTGTGCGTGCCGGCGACGACGAACCGGCGCCTGACCAGCTGCGCCACGCTCTGCGGCAGGTTATTAGCCATTGCATATACGCCGTTGACATCAATCCGATGTCGGTAGAGCTCTGCCGTGTCGCTCTCTGGCTTGAGGCAGTTGAACCTGGCAAGCCACTTTCATTCCTCGACCATCACATTCGTGTGGGCAATAGCTTGCTTGGGACCACGCCAGAATTGATTTCCGCCGGTTTGCCCGACGATGCTTTTACTGCGATCGAGGGGGACGACAAGAAGGCTTGCACGCTTCTGAGGAAGCGGAATAAGGCCGAGCGCAGTGGCTTTGGTGATCTGTTCGCCACGCAGGATGTTAAAACCCAAGAACGCCTGCAGCAAGCCGCCGCCGCACTTGACGAATTGCCCGACGACCGCCCAGAGGATGTTCACCGTAAAGAAAGAGCCTTTCTAGAGAGTGAGCGGACCGAAGAATTCCGGCAGAAAAAGAGACTTGCGGATGTATGGTGTTCCGCCTTCGTCATGCGCAAATATTTCGGTGAACCGGATAATGAGCGGAGTGTAATCGGGATCACTCAGGGATTGATTAACTCCTTAGCCGATGGCCAGGTATCCAAGCACGACCAGCCGCTACTCGACGAAGTCCAGCGCCTCGCGGAAAGTCATCACTTCTTTCATTGGCATCTTGCGTTTCCGGAGGTCTTTGTTCGCGGAGGGTTCGATGCAATTTTGGGTAACCCGCCTTGGGAACGGGTCAAACTTCAAGAGAAGGAATGGTTTGCCCAGCGACGTCCCGACATCGCAAATGCACCGAATGCGGCTGAAAGAAAACGCCTGATCAATCGGCTGAGCGACTCCGCGGAGCCAGGGGACCGGGCCCTGCGCGAACAGTTCCAGATTGCGGTCCGCCGGTCAGAAGGCGAAAGCCACTTCATGCGCGATAGTGGCCGCTATCCGCTTTGCGGACGAGGTGACATTAACCTTTACGCCATTTTTGCGGAAGGAATGAAGAACCATGTAGGTCCGAAAGGGCGCGTCGGCTGTGTGTTGCCTACAGGAATCGCAACGGACGAGACAACGAAGTTCTTCTTTCAAGACATCGTGTCACATAAATCGCTTGCAAGCCTTTGGAGTTTTGAAAACGAAGATCTCTTATTTCCGGGCGTTCACCACGCCATGAAATTCTGCCTCTTAATTTTTGGTGGGCGCCTTGCACCATCCGACGTCGCGGAATTCATTTTCTATGCGAGACATCCAGATGAAGTGCAGAACAGTGAGAGGAAGTTTTCACTTACGGCAGATGAAATATTGCTTTTGAATCCCAATGCCAAGAACTGCCCGGTATTCCGATCGGGCCGGGACGCGGAAATTTGCAAAGCCCTACATCGGCGAAATCCGGTGCTGATTCGAGAAGAAGCACCCCAAGACAACCAGTGGGGGCTGACCTTTAGCGCGATGTTTCATATGGCGAACGATTCGCACCTGTTCCGAACCCGTGCGCAGCTAGCCTCGGACGGTTGGGAGCTTGTGGGAAATAAATTTGAGAAAGATGGTTTAGCTTACTTGCCCCTTTATGAGGCTAAGATGCTACACCAGTTTAATCACAGGTTTTCGACTTACGATGGGGCGACTCAGGCGCAGCTGAATGTCGGGATACTTCCGCAGCCGGATATATCGAAGCTGCAAGATCCCATGTTCTGCATTCAGCCACATGACTGGGTGCCCGGCAAAGAAGTATCGTCCACAATTCCTGATTCATGGAAGAGGAAGTGGCTCCTTGGGTGGAGAGACATCACTAATAGCACGAACGAAAGAACCCTCATCTCCGCTGTTATTCCGCTGTCGGCCTGTGGCGACACTTTTCTCCTGATGTTCCCCGCGGCGGCGTCTGCAGAAAATGTAGCGTTGCTTCCAGCCTGCCTTGACTCATTCGTGTCGGATTTTGCGGCGCGACAGAAGGTAGGCGGAACGCATTTGAAATACAACGTTTTCAGGCAACTCCCCGTCCTCTCTCCTGCAATCTTCGACTCGATATGCCCGTGGAGTATAAGTGGGAAACCACAGAAGAAGAAGTTGCTTACTAAAGATTGGCTTCTTCCCCGCGCGTTAGAGTTGACCTATACCGCGTGGGATCTGGAGCCATTTGCCGCTGATTGCGGATGGAGCGGGCCACCTTTTAAGTGGGATGCCGAACGTCGATTCTTGCTTCGATGTGAACTTGACGCCGCGTTCTTCCATCTATACCTCGGCACCGAAGACGAGTGGCGGCGTCAACCCGATAACCTCACACAGGTGTTTCCGACGCCGCGCCACGCTATCGAGCACATAATGGATACTTTCCCACTCGTAAGGCGGAAGGATGAAGAGAAGTTCGGCGGCGATTATCGGACCAAGCGTGTCATACTTGAGATTTACGATGACTTGCACAAATCTATTCGTGCCGGCAACCCTTTTCAAACTCGACTTGATCCATCTCCGGCAGATCCGAAATGCTGCCATCCTGAACGCAAGTCCGTGGAAGTGAGCACCCCGCGTCGAAGCCCTCGGTCAGGACACTGATGAGGGATGTCTCAGAGGCCGGCAAGCCCATGGCCTGTCTAAGGATTCTTGGCTTTGACGCGGCGTGGACAACGAAGAACCCTTCGGGGCTTGCCTTGGTTGATTATGTCAAAGGCCGGCGGCCGACGTTGGTTTGGGTGGGACGCTCCTTTGCAGAGATTGGCCAGACTCCTGTTTGGTCGGCGAAGGCCCATTTAGGTTCAGCTGGTATGCTCGCTCGGATTGGGCGCGTCGATATAGCTGTTGTTGATATGCCGCTATCCGCTAAGCGTATTGTTAGGCGTCGGCCATCCGACGATGCTATCTCAAGACAATACTCAGGGCGTGGCGCGGGAACACATTCGCCGAGTCCGGACCGTCCGGGCAAGCAGGCGGCTATCGTTTTTGATGCCCTTAGAGCGCTGGGACTTAGCTTTGCGGCCGCTGGGGCCACAGTCCGCACTGGATGTTTCTTGGAGACATATCCGCACCCAGCCATCATCGAGCTGATCGGCCTTGATTATCGTTTGCCGTACAAGGTCGCGCGTAGGTGGGCGTACACGAAGGATCACGTTGGGCTCATGTCGATAGATCGGTTCCGGTTCGTCGCAGAGAAACTTGGCGAACTCCGGGCTGCCTTGGGCCAGCGGATTCACGGTGTCTCAGCGTTGGTCCCAGACCCATTAACAATCCTCGAGAAGCCGGGTATGGCCCCGGGCCTCAAAGCGATCGAAGACGTATTGGATGCTGTCGTATGCGCATGGGTAGGCGTTGAGTTTGCGAGCGATCGAGCGATCGCATTCGGAGATCACCATTCAGCTATCTGGCTGCCGAAGGCTGGAGCCGGGCTACTGAGGACAGAATAATGGGGTCCGGCGTCCTATCGAAGTCGCAGTACGTCCGCGGCCTGCAATGCCCGAAGTCCCTTTGGCTTTACCGCAACAGAAAAGATCTCATCCCGCCGAGTCCACCTGGACTTCAACGCAATTTCGATCAAGGGCATGCTATTGGGCGACTCGCGCGGGCGCGCTTCCCCGGTGGTGTCGATATTACGGCCGACTACTTGCATCAGCAACACGCGCTCGATTCGACAGCTGCTGCAGTCAATTCAGGCGCGCGAACGATTTATGAGGCTGCCGCGCTATTCGATAAGACATTGGTTCGTTCCGATATCCTCAATCGGAATGCGGACGGCACCTGGGATCTTGTAGAGGTCAAAGGAGCGACGGACGTCAACGATGTATATCTTCAGGATTTAGCGATACAGGCCTACATTCTGGAGGGGGCCGGATTCCGGCTGCGCCGGGCCATCCTCATGCATGTCAACAATCAATACGTCCGTCGTGGCCCTATTAATCCGAAGTCGTTTTTTACGCTGGTCAACCTCACCGTGAAATTGAAGCCGTTCATAAAAGCGGTCCCTGCGGAGGTTCGCCGGTTGCATAGAGTCTTATCGTCGTCCGCTTCTCCGAAGATCGATATCGGGCCTCACTGTAGTTCGCCGTATGAATGCAGCTTTCAGGAGCATTGCTGGCGCCGTCTTCCAGACTACTCCATTTACGACTTGGTTCGCATTCGTGAAGGGAAGATTATTCAACTCAAAGGCCGAGGGGTTCTCAAGATCGCAGAGGTACCGGAGGACTTTCCACTTTCAAGAGCGCAGGAAATCCAAGTCCTCTGCGAGAAGACGAAGAAGGCTCATATCGAGAAAGTCGCAATCGGCGAATTACTGGATACCCTTGTGTATCCGCTCCACTACCTTGATTTTGAAACTCTAAATCCTGCCATTCCTCCTTACGACGGCCTGCGGCCGTTCCAGCAGATGCCATTTCAAGCCTCGATCCACGTCCAGGAAACCGAGGGGGCACCTATCAAGCACGTTGAGTATCTGGGAGACGGGCGGTCGGATCCACGCCCGGGTTTGGTCGAGTGCTTAGCTTCCTCGATCTCAGGTCGGGGGACGGTGATAGCGTACAACGCTGGATTTGAGGGGCAGTGCCTACGAAGTTTGGCGGGAGCTTACCCTAAGCGGGCCAAAGCGTTGTTGTCTGCGGCCAATCGGTTATGGGACCTGGGCGATCCGTTTCGGAAGTCGTTCTATGTCGATCCCGCCTTTAAGGGCAGCTGGTCGATCAAGGCCGTTCTCCCAGTCTTGGTGCCCAGCATGACCTATAAAAACCTCCCTGTCGGCAATGGAGAGCAAGCGCAGTTGGCGTTTCTTGCGCTGATGAGCGGTAATCTCCCGGCGGCAGAGCGGAAGAAGACTGTGAGGAATCTCAAGATTTACTGCGGTCAAGATACGTTCGCTATGGTAAAGATTCTCGCCAAGCTCCAGAAGATTCGGGGTTCATGTTGAAGGGCTACGCATGAGCGGGCTCGTTCGTTGGACTGCCTATGCCCCTCTCGAAAAAGGCGCTACCAACGAGGACCCGCTCGGATTCTATGCGTACGCCATGCGGCTCGCGGAGGAATGGCTGCCGGGCATCACCACACGGACGAGGCGGATACGCTACTACTCAATGATCTGCGGCGGTCTGCAGCTCATTGAAGAGGAGCTCGGCGGCCTGGTTCGCCAAGCTATCGATCGCGACATTGAGCGATTGCGGCTCTTTATGCGCTGGGAAAGACTTTGGGTCGCCTGGAACGTCGCGGTCGAGGATCAGAATTCGCGAGGTCTCATCGGACGGACCAAGGTGGAACCGCTCTTTCGCAATTGGCATTTCTCAAGTGCGTCGCTAGACTACCCGTTCATTCAACGCCAACCCGATCTGGGAGCGCTTGGTTCATACCGGACGTCTCTCGAATCCTTTGGTCTCCTCAGAGAAGGAGTGACGGAGCTGACTGTAGCTGGGAACCGTCTAGCGAACTTATTCTGGAGCCAGGACGCCGGTGGCCGCAACAAGGGGGCCTGCGCGAATTCCATTCGGTCTGGCCGCGTCCTATTTAATCGCAGCCGCGGCCGGCTCGCCGCGATTGGGACACGGCTCGGGCTTCAGTTGCGGAGTGGAACCCACCGGGATCAGGACGCCTTGACGGAAGAGTTGTTGCTCCTTCGAACACGTCTCCTGCCGACGTCGGGGCTTCCAGCCCGACGAACCATGGTCCTTGATTTCCTGCGCCGCAGGAACCTTGCCGATCGAGACGAGATCGAAATCCTCAAGAGAACCGCCCGCGGTGCCGGACGCGGAGATGGCGGCCAGGAACTTGAGCGACGCGCCGCCGCGATCATCGCTCTCGAGGAGTATCGCGCAGCGTTGATGCAGGCGTTCAATCTTTTCCGGGACGATCTCGTGAGCCGCGGAGGGACGAGTTCTCCGACCGCGCTCGCACGTTCAAATGCGCTCAAGAAGGCCCTTAAACTGGCTCGCAAGACGCGCGCACGTCTTCTTCCGTTTCTTGGCATGGCGAACTTCCTGCCGGTCTTTTCTGACTTCGCCATGGGAAAGGAGCTGGACATGGAGGATGGCGTCTCTCTCCTGCGAGCGCTTCTTGAAACACATCAGACTGAGATGGTGCGCCGCCAGACGCCTCGCTGGTTCCACCCGCACAGTAAGGATAAATGGGAATTAGATCCCAGCGTCGCCTATCCTTCGTCACGGGATGGCGCTTTGGGGACTTATTCTTATCGCACACCCAATCTCATCAGCATGGCCCGTGAATCGGGACGGCGCCTATGACGCGAGTTATGCCGATGCTTGAGGCTTTCACGCCGCCGGATGGCCAATCGCTTCGTGCTGCGGTCCTGACGACCTTTGACCTCGATCTTTCATATCTAGAGCAGACCGTGCTCCCGATGCTGGTTGGTCTGGACGCCGATGCTCCAGACCGAACTGCGGGGAAAAAGAGCGATGACTCCCCGTTTCTTCTGACGTTACGTAGCCGACTGCGTCAGGCAAAGGTGGCTGTACTCGCTGACAAGCACAGGTTTAACTTCGAGAGCGAGAAGGGCGTCGACTCCTACGACCTGCTCTTTTCCCATAGGTTTCCGGCGTTCCACCCCAAGCTGCACCTGTTAGCGTTTGATCGAGCCACTCGTTTGATCGTCTCGTCCGCTAATTTAACCGAGGCCGGCTTCCACAGAAACCTCGAACTTGCTTGGGTGGCCTCAACGGAGAGAGGCGACAAGTTCGGCGCGACGGCACGTTCCAGCCTGGAGTACCTGAACAGGATCGGCCGAAAAGAGTGGCCTACCTCGCGCGTGCTTAGCGCCGCCTTAACGGAGCTGCGGCGACGTATGCCCTCTACTGGAGGAGATACAAATCTGTTGCATAGCGAGTCGGCCCAACCCATTTTGCATCAATGGAAGCGTCTGATGGATGGCCGGGACGATCTCGACGAATTACACGTCGTCTCACCCTTCTTCGATGGGGGGGCTCGCTCGAAACCGTTGACCCACCTGAAAGCTCGAGCTGTCCATGTGTACGTACGAAAGGATGCCGGCGATACAGGGCCCGTTTATAGGTCCGGCATGTCGGCCGAAGCGTTGGCTTTCGCCAAGCCGACCTGTCCCGTGATTCATCAAAGCCTGACCACAGGAAGCACGGAAAGTGGGGAACGTGCCGGATCGCGCGTGCTTCATGCCAAGCTCTTTGTCGCACGGGCAGGCAGTAGGGGCTGGGCTATGCTGGGTTCTCCAAACTTCACGGGCCCAGGGTTGCTTGGGGCAAACTCCGAAGTCGCTGTCGCCTTGACTGGTTCGTGGGGCGACATTCGGAAACATCTGCCGCCGACAGAGGGAGTCGTAGATTGGACAAAAGTGTCGTCTGTTCCCAACGACGACGAGCAGACCGGCAGATTGTGGACACCGTTTCTCCAGGGGGCGGAATACGACGCGCTCACCGGTTCAATGACCATTGTGTACGAAAGCCGCAAGCCGATAGCGAAGTGGTCAGTCGCGTATGAGGACAAGGTGATCGCTAGGCCGAACGGTGGCCGGGATCAATTCCCGCATGAACGTCGAATCAGATTTAAACTCGGGAAGACCGCATGGCTTGTCGTTCAAGAGGGAAGCAATAAGGCGAAGTTTCCAATAGCTGTAATGAACAAAGAACTCTTGCCTCTAGTGCCGGGCATGGCCGATCTTCATTACACCGATATCCTCGATTATCTCGCTAGTGGGGCGGCGAATCTTGCCCGTTTCCGTGATCGGGTGATCGCAAAGAGAAATTCGCGCATGGGCAATGCTTCCGTGGACGACGTGCCTTACATGGAGCAACTCTCGCGACTTACTCGAGGCTTAGAGGGGATGCGCAAGCGCCTATCAGCCCGCTTGGGCTCAACTGGGGAAGCGACGGCGGTATTCCTTGGTGACCTCGGGGTGACAAGACTGGCGGAGGGCATCCGCACCGACCGCAGTCTTGATGATGGGTTCAGACGCTTCGCTCTTCTCGAGCTAGGTGCCATGGTGGCATCTGTTCGGTGGTGCGGCAAGCCGGAGGCGCTCACCCAGGCCCGCCGGCAGGCTGCTCGGTTGCATCAGTTTATCAGCCGCAATAGTCGAGGCATGTCCAATATCCGCTCCCATTACCTGAGCCGCGGCCGCAAGGCCTGGATGCGCTGATGGCCCGCGTCCGCGTCGACTTCCAAGGAGTGCAGCGCCGGGTATCCACTGCCGACGCCCGTCGTCAAGCGGCCACCATGCGGGGAGTCCTGGATCGCCTGCGGGTCCAACCGGGAGTGGTTCTAAGCGATGAAGTAGGGATGGGCAAGACGTATGTGGCGCTAGGAGCAATCGCCGATTATCTGGTGCGCTATCCTGGGAGTCGGGTACTCGTGCTGACTCCTTCAGCGGACTTGGCTGAAAAGTGGACGCGCGACTTGGAACGGTTTAGGCGGGAGAACGTTAGCCCTGGGGTTGGAAGACGGATGTCTCTGACCCAAGATCTCTATGACTGGCCCCTAGAAAAGCTATTGCAGACGCGGGTTAAAAGCCGGGTCTGGATCCTCCCAGCCTCCATCTTTCTTGCTTCACGCCGGGCAGGTGAACGGAAGCGGACTCTCGAGCTTGTCTATCACCTCGTGTCACGAGCGGCGAGGCTTAACCGCCCTGCGCGCATAATATTATGGCGACGTCTGGGAGGTAGGGGGGGCGCACCATGGGCGCGAAAGCGTCTCTCCTGGCTGGATGAGCGGGTTCCGAGTCTCAAGAAGACCATCCGCAAAACTCTGAAGGAATTGGACCTCTGGCCTTTTGATCCCGATTCTGTGGCGGCTTATAAGCTCAAACCGCTAGCTGACCATATCCGCTGGTTGCTGATACGCACTCGGCTGCGTCGATTTAGTTTGGTCGTGGTCGATGAAGCTCACCACCTAAAGAACCCGGACAGCAAGCAGTACGCAGCTTTGGAGTCGGTCTTCCACCGATGTTTCCGTGACATGCTTTTCCTCACGGCCACGCCGTTTCAGTTGGGCCCTGATGAACTTCAAAGCATGTTGCGGCTCTTCCGACATTCGACTGAACATTCGGCCAGATCGATGGATCGTGAAGCCGAGACAGTGACTGCATGCGCCCAACGCTATCAGGATCTCGTCCGCACCTTTGAAGATGCGTGGCAAACGTTAACCCCCACGGATAAGTCGGTCGTGAGCAAAAAGGAGCTTCGGGGAATCAATGTCAACCCTGCCTTCAAGCACGCATTTGAGACCCTTTGCCAGGGCCATCGGGATCTCCAGGCGATCCTAGGTAAATGGGTTGTTCGGAATGTTAAGGAGCGCGCCTACCGGGAGACAATCCAGACTCCAATTCCAATCAGTAGCAAGGAGCGGGTCCCCTTCGCAGTCTTGCACAGACTCCTGTATGAGTATCAACGCCAGAAACCGACATTCTCGGCGGTACAAAGCCTCTCGTTGACGAGCTCTTGGGAGGCCTTTCGGGAAAGCGCCGTGATGCGTGGGCGTGCAGGAGGCGCCGGTTCGGTAGCGTTCTATCGCGGCCTCATGCGAAAGCTCCTCAGCCGAAATGGCAGTCAACATCCCAAACTCTTGGCACTCTCTCAGAGCGTCAGCGATGAGTTCCGCAAGGGTGAAAAGGTGCTGATCTTCACTGCCCGCCTAGAGTCGGTCAAGGCGCTGCAGGCCACGCTGAACTTGGCGCTTGAAAAGCAGGTTTATGCAGGGCTTCTGCCTCTATCGCGCGCTGAAGTCGATCATCTCCTCCGTAACCTGCGCAAAAGAGTTACGACCGAACGCGACACGCTGCGTCTGTTATTCAAGGAGAACTATTGCGCATACCTTCGCGCTCGTCCATCAGCGAACGACATTTATCCAGAAGTCATCCGAGAACTCGCGCGATTCGGCAACGGCTACCGAGTTGGCTTGAAGGGGAAAGCGCATGGACCTGACTGGGATAGCCTTGCGTCGCTGTGCGAGTGCATTGTATTCGGGCGTCAGGTACAAACTGGCTCTTCGGCAACCATTGCGTCACTCCACCAGTTTTGGAAAAAGGAGGTTGTCCATCCAGTTGACCTAAAGCGACGTATCGTCCGAATTCTCACCCCTGACCATGAACGCGCGATTCTTCGAAGCCACTATTGCACCAAGGAACAGCTGGTAGCGTGGCTGGATCGAGTCCTTAAACACAGAAGTGTCTGGGAACCTTATCGCGCGCAACTTGAAGGAATCCAAGATCTGGTTCTCCGCGAAGAATTGCTCGATGCGGTCGGCAGGGCCTTATTTGTGCCGGAAATTCTCGGCTCGGCCACGTTGTCTCTTGGAGGCCGCGGAGGTGTCCGGGCCGAGCGTGCGCTTCTCGCCGCCGCCCAAGGCCCGCGCGTCCAACGGATGGTCCGGCGGTTTTTGGAAGAGATTATCACCCTTCCCGCGGAGGAGATCCGGAGCTTCGCCCGCGGCCTGCGTACTGAGAATATGGTGGCTCGCGCCAGCGGCGACGAGAGTATTGCCAATCGTCGTAGATATCGCTACGGCTTCAATACCCCTTTTCGGCCCTATGTCTTGGTTGCTTCTGAAGTGATGCAGGAGGGGATAGATCTTCACCGCGAATGCGCGCGAGTCGTGCACTACGACTTGGCGTGGAATCCTGCCCGTCTAGAACAGCGGGTAGGACGAGTCGACCGTCTTGGCAGTAAAGTGGAGCGTGAGCTTGTACGCGACCCGAACGCGTGCTTGAAGATTTACCGTCGGTATCTGCCGGGCACCATTGATGAGCGAATGCATCTTCGGGTCGGGGATCGGGAGCGTTGGTTTAAGTTCATCCTAGGACACCGGCCAGAATGGGAAGATGACGGCAGTGGGGACGCCGGCGGAGTGCTTCTGCCTGATGCGTTCGGACAGCGTCTGAAAATCGTGCTGTCACCCGTACCGTAGGCTAAACAGGTCTCACGTGGGGCTACGGTCCACGAATTCGTTCCCTAGGCCTTTCGTCCTGTGTCCAAGGCCTACGCCGGGCGGGACCAACGGCCCTGGAGACTTCAAGCCCGGCACCCTACACTTAGAATGTCCCATTAGCCTGTGTAGCCTGGGGGATTGGCCCCGGGGTATCCACGATCCCGCCTTACCGGGGTCCCGCCACGGGGAACGACTAAAAATCGTTTCCCGTTTTTTATTGCCCGGCCGAAAGGCCGTGCGGTAAAGAACGGGGGCGGAGGCTCAAGGGGGTCATGTGGCGCAGATGTCTAAGCTCAAGATTCTAGTCGTCGAGGACGATCCGCTGGCTCAAACAGTCATGAGGGATAGGCTCGTCGATCACGCCGTCGAGTTTGCGGCCAACGTCGATGAGGCGCGCGCTCGGCTCGAGACGAGGCCGGATATCTGCTTTATCGACTTGGACCTGGGCGACGGGAAGGAGTGCTCGGGTCTGGAACTGATCCCAGTCGCCATCTCAATGGGCGCCTACGCTGCGGTCATGTCGGGCCACGACTCCGACCGGTTCGTGGATCGCGCCTACGAGCTGGGCTGCCGGGATTTCTGCGCTAAAGGCAACGAGGCGGCCAACGTCGACCTGGTGCTGTCCCGCTTCCTGTCGCTCCGCGAGAAGGCCGCGGGCGGCGCGCTCTTTTCCGAGGAGTTCATCACCGAGGACGAGGAGACGCGCGCCGCCGTCGGTTCCGCCCTCAAATACGCGACTTCGGATCTTCCCATCCTCATATTGGGGCCGTCCGGCGTCGGCAAGACGAGCCTGGCGCGCATCATCCACGACCACTCGGGCAGGGCCGGAGAGTTCGTCGCGATCAACTGCGCCGCCTACACCGAGGACCTTCTCGAGGCGGAGCTGTTCGGCTTCAAGCGCGGCGCCTTCACCGGGGCCGCGGAATCCAGGAAGGGGAAGCTCCTACTTGCCGACGGCGGCACGCTGTTCCTCGATGAGATCGGCTCGATGAGCCTCGCGATGCAGACCAAGCTCCTCAAGGCGATCGAGGAGCATTGCTTCTATCCTCTCGGCGCCGAACGACCGGAGTCCTCCAATTTCCGGGTCATCAGCGCGACGCTCGAGAACGTCCAGGACCTCGTGGCGGCGGGTCGATTGCGCTTCGACTTCCTCCAGCGCGTTCACGGCTTCGCCGTGCAGATCAAGCCTCTCGCGCGGCGCAAGGACGACATCTTCCCGATGATCGCCCGCTTCACGCAAGGTGGCAAGCGCCTTAGCTTCACCCCTGAGGCCAAGGTGCGGCTGCTGGCGTACGACTGGCCCGGCAACGTTCGCGAGCTCAAGCGCCTCGTGGACCTGCTCGTGGCGGGGGAAGACGGGCGCGTGAGCGAACAGGTGCTCGCCGCGCTCGTCGGCGGCGCCGCCCGGCCGGAAAAGGCCGCGGGGAGCTCGCTCCCGGACAAGACGCTCGATAAGCTCATCCACGACATCAGCTCCAAGGCAGGCAGCCTCACAGGGGCGGCCTCCCTCCTCAGAGCGGCGCCGCCGGAGAAGGCCCGGACGCTGCTGGCGATGATGACGGCCCAGACGGGCAAGCTGGCCGCCGCCATCGCCGCCCTTGAGCGCGTGAGGGCCGCGTGAGCGCCGCCCTCGGCGCGCGGGCGGCGGCGCGGCCTTCCTTAGGCGGCGCAATGAAGCTCGCGCGGCTGCTCGAGATGCCCGAGCGCGAGTTCGAGGCTCGCGTCCGCCAACTGGAGGCGAACCCGCTCTTTCCCCGGCTGCTCGAGGCGCGGGCGGTCAGGATCGAGCCCTACGGCGCTCGTTTCGCCGCGCGCAAGCCGGACGGCCGCGAGCTGTCCATGTCCGGCGAGGGTCTGTCGGGGCTGCTCGACGGTCGGGCGAGCTTGGTCGACCTCATCCGGCGCATCGGCCAGGACCGGTTCGAAGAGTTCTTTCTCGGGGACGCGAGCCTTCCCGATGAACGCCGCGCCGAGGCTTGCGCCGTCTCCCTCGAGGAGGTCCGGCAGCTGCGTGAGCTCGTAGATCGCGTCTACATCCAGGGGGAACTCGAAACGCCGTCCGCGGCCGGCGTCCCCGCCAAGGTCTTCAGTTCCGTCGCCGGCGTGGAACTGGACGGCGGGAGACCGGTCATCGCCTTCTTCAACCGCGAGATCTGGAAAGGCCGCTATCGTCTCGACGGATCCAGGCTCGCCGGCCTTCGGCAGTCCGTTTCGCTCGCGGAGGCCAGGCGCCTGGACAGGCTCGTATGCCAGCTCGAACTGCTGGACCGGCGCAAATCCACGCTTTATCGCGTGCTGGAGGCGCTGTTGGCTCTCCAGAAGGAATTCTTGACCTCCGGCGACCCTTCCACGCGCCGGCCGCTGACGCAGCTGTCCGTCGCCAAACAGCTGGATGTCTCGCCCAGCGTCCTCAATCGCCTGGTCTCGAACAAGGCTATCCGCCTCCCATGGGGCTTCGAGGCGCCGCTGAAGGTCCTGATGCCGAGCGCCAAGCGTCTCCTCCTGGACCGATTCGACGAGGTTGCCGTGTCCCATCCGACGTTCTCGGACGAGCGGCTGCGGGGGGAGATCGCCCGCCGCCTGGGCGCTCGGCTCTCTCGCCGCTCCGTGGCCCAGTACCGCAAGGAGCTCGGCCTGGGCAGCATGGACCGAAGACAAGGCGTCGCCGTTCACCGTCCCGGTTCAATGCAAAGAAATATAATCACGGTCGCCGCGCCCTGAAATTATGAATCCATCCGACAATCCGAATATAATGCCGAAGCCTGAGCCCAACGGCTTCGTCCGCACGCTCAACAATATGGGCTACATGACATCCGGCCTGGACCCCTACTCCCAGGCCTTCGTCGACTTCGCTCCGGGCGCGCCCGGGCCGTGCCTGGACGTCGGCGCGGCCTACGGCGTGGCGAGCCTCAACGCGCTGAGCAACGGCGCGAAGGTCATCGCCAACGACATCGACGAGAGGCATCTGGAGATACTGCGCGCCCGCGCGCTGGAGCGGCTCAGGGAGCGGTTGACGCTCATGCCGGGGAGCTTCCCGGACGGCATCACGTTCGCTCCCGGGACCCTGGGCGCGGTCCTCGTCTGCCGCGTCATGCACTTCTTCGACGGGCCCACGATCGAGCGGGCGGCCGCAAAGGTCATGAGCTGGCTCGCGCCCGGAGGGAAGGTCTTCGTCGTGGGCGAGACGCCCTTCATCGGAACGGCCAAGGCCTTCTTCCCGACCTACGAGGCCCGAGTCAAGGCGGGAGACCTGTGGCCCGGCATCGTCGAAAACGTGGCCGCCCACGATCCCGGAAGGGCCGGGAACCTGCCGAGCCGGATGCACCTGCTCGACGAGGCGACGCTGAAGCGCGTCTTCAGCGGGGCGGGCTTTACGATCGAGAAGCTGGGGACTTTCGCGCGTCCCGAGTTCCCGCCCGACATCCAGCTCGACGGCCGCGAGAGCGTCGGCCTCATCGCGCGCAAATGAGCCTCCGCGGCGTACTGGCCCTCGTCGTCCAGCTTGCCGCGCTCTCTCCCGCGCTCGCGACCGCCCACTCAACCCCGTCGCCGGCTCCGGCACAGCTCGAGTTGACCGATGGCCGGTCCTACTATCCCGTGACCGAGGCCCGCATGCTCGTCGACCAGGAGAGGCTGCTCTCCGTCGAGCAGGTCCGGCGTCTTGAGGGAAAAGCCAATGCCTGGTCCACGACCCGCCGCTTCAATTTCGGATATTCGCCCGCCCGCCGCTGGCTCAAGGTCGTTGTCTCCAACCGCGGCGCCCGCTCCGGCAATTGGCTGCTCGAACTCGGTTATCCGATGATCCAGAAGGTCGAGTTCTACCAATATCTGGAAGGCCGAGAGGTCGCCGGCTACAAGACGGGGCGCCTTCTGCCGTTCAGCAGCCGCCCGATCGGCCACCACAACTTCTTGTTCGAGTTCGCCGTTCCCGGGGGGGCCAGCACGGAGCTCTATCTGATGGTGGAGAGCAACGGCACGGTCTTTGCTCCCTTGTCCATCGCCACTCAAGAGGCGCTGATGACAAAGAGCATCAGGACGAGCACAGCCGTCGGGATCTACGTCGGCATCATCCTGGCGATGGCGCTTTACAACCTCTTCCTCCTGTTCGCGTTCCGAGACCGCAACTACCTTTACTACGTCGTCTACGCCGCGACGTTCTGCCTGCTGCTCACGTCGCTCAACGGGATGAGCTACCAATACCTGTGGCCCGATTGGCCGGCGTGGAACAAGGTGAGCGTGCCCGTGCTCGTCGGGATCAGCTACCTGTTCCTGGCGCTCTTCACCAAGTCCTTTCTCGAGACCAAGCGCCTGACGCCCCGGTTCGACGTGGGGCTCAACGTCGTGATCGCGGGCGCGCTCTTTTTGATCATCGGCGGCCTCTTCAGCTACGGCCTCTTCGTCAACCGCTTCACGAGCCTCTTCATCTCGATCGTGCCGCTAATCGTCATCCCGGTCTCGGCACGTTGCGCTCAGCTCGGCTCCCGTCCCGCGGTCTACTATCTCGTCGCCTTCAGCTGCTTCTTCATCGGCTCGGGCACGCACGCGGCAAGGGACTTGGGGTGGCTGCCGCAGAACTTCGTCACGGCGAACGGGCCCTACCTGGGCTCGGCGGCGGAGATGCTGTTCCTCTCGCTGGGTCTGGCCGCCCGCATCAAGACTCTCAGGGAGGACCTCGATCGCCAACTCGCCATTTCGGCATTCGCCGCTCAGGTCGCTCACGACATCAAGTCGCCCTTGGCGGCGCTCGCTGTCGTGGAGAAGGACCTCACGCAGCTCGCGGAGGGGAGGAGGATCATGGTGCGCAGCGCCATCGGCCGCATCCGAGACATCGCGAACAGCCTCGTCGAGAAAGACCGGGGCGCCAAGGCAGCCATCGCCGCGGGGGCCGCCGACTCGGCCGCTGTCGAGCTGCTGTCCAGCCACATCGACGCCTTGCTCACCGAGAAGCGGCTCCAGTTCCGCTCCATGATCGGCGTCGAGATCGAGGCGAACCAAGGAGCGGACTCCTACGGCCTCTTCGCGCGGATCAACCCGGCCGAGTTCAAGCGCGACCTCTCGAACCTCATCAACAACGCCGTGGAGGCGGTCGGCGAGAAGGGCCGCGTCACCATCGATTTGAGCGGCGGCGACGGCGAAGTGGTGATCCTCATCCAAGACGACGGCAAAGGCGTCCCTCCCGAGGTGCTGGCGCGCCTGGGGGAAAGGGGTGTGACGCACGGGAAGCCCGGCGGGCACGGGCTCGGCATCCACCGAGCGAAGGCGAACGCCGTGGCATGGGGCGGGTCGCTCGAGATCACGTCCGAGGCCGGAGGGGGGACGACGGTGGCCTTGCGGCTGCCTCGCGCCAAGCCTCCGGCGTGGTTCGTGGCCAAGCTGGATATCCTCCCCGGCGGCGTCGTGGCCGTGCTAGACGACGACGCGAGCATCCATCAGGTATGGCGCAGCCGCTTTAACGCGCTGCGCTTGGAAGAGAAGGGCGTCGTAGTCCTTCATTTTTCGCGCCCGAACGAGCTGCGCGCATGGCGCAACGGGAACCCGGACGCCTCCCGGAAAGCCCTCTACTTGACCGACTACGAACTGCTGGGACACGCGCAGACCGGGCTCGCGCTGATCGCCGAGTTCGGCCTGGGGAGCCAGACGATCCTGGTCACGAGCCGGTTTGAAGAGAAGGCCATCCTCGATGAATGCCTGCGGCTGAAGGCCCGAATGATCCCCAAGGGATTGGCGGGCTTCGTTCCCATCGCTGTGCCCGCGACGCCGGATGCCGTCCTTCTGGACGACGACCTCTTGGTGCACATGGCCTGGGAGATCGCCGCGGAATCCAGGGGCCTGCGCTTCTTATCGCTCAAGAGCCGCGAGGAACTCCTCGCCAACGCCGAACAGCTGCCGAAGAACACCCCCATCTATCTTGACTCCGAGCTCGGCGACGGAGTTCACGGAATGGGCGTCGCCGAAGAGCTACACGTCCTCGGCTTCTCTGAGCTTTACCTAGCGACCGGCCACGCCCCGGAGTCCTTTCCGCAGACGGCTTATATCAAGCGCATCGTCGGCAAAGAACCTCCCTGGACCTGATCAGCTAATCGATTTCAGACCTGCCGAAGAAAGCGCGCGTCGGCACAAGTGCTTGGTAAGACGGCGCTATTGCCATCGAATTTCGCTGAGATGTGGATCCTGCTTGTCGGCCACGGTCGCGACCCACGCTTGTTCGGAGTGGAAGAAAACGAAGCGCTCCGAGCCTGACGCAACTCTACGATTAAGCTCTCGGACGAGTACGGGTCGTGCCTGAATGTGAATTAGATCCGCCTTATGCCCTTGCCAACATCCGAACAGGGCAAGATCAGAAGCGATGGGGAATGTCAGCTCCGCTCGAGGTGTACCCAAGCCGAAGCCTTCAAAGAAAAATGCGGGGTTGTCTCCGGTGAGAAATTGTGCATTAGCAGGAGCCCTGACGATTCGCCAAACCATGTCGTATACCGTGCGCACCATTTTTTCACTCGGCCATGGCGATCGAATTTGATGGACTAGATTAGGGGGTGGTTCCAATTGGAACATTTTCCTTACACGTTCAATTTCATTCAACATGCGCTGCACTTGTAGTCTGTCGGTGCCTTTTCTCCGGGCCAAGGATTCCACTGCATTCCGCGTTCTATCAACGGTGCTTTGTATAGCTGATGGCACCATTTCGCGGGCCTTCCTCCTGCGCCGGGGAACGCGCATTATCATCGCGGAAATATATAGAGCCAATTTCAATCGGTGGTTTCGGTCGAGGGACTTCTCCTTTCTGAGCGCGGCCAATACGGTGTTGGCGGGACCTTCAATGTTTTCGCTGAGAGCTTTCTCTGTAGATGGATCATAGAAGCCCGGTTCCTGTGCAACAACTTTAATTGGGAGATGCTTGAACCGGCTAAGCTTCTTGTCATACACCCATATCGTGCCGGGATCGCTCGGCACCTCAAATCCCCTTAGATATTGTTGTGGAAGATAGTGGCTTCCCATATATTGGAGCAGCTGGTCGGGGCGATTAGTCCGCAAACCCGGCGCTTGCTGCAGATCCCTTGAGTGCCGTCTTTACGATGGAATATCTCTCCATCGCCTTAGAGTCGTTTGGCTTAATCTGGAGATAGTGCTCGAGATATTTTGCCTCGAGTTGTTCGAGACCCACGGAAATACGTGCGAATATATTGGTAGTTCCCAATGTTGGCCGTTCATTTAACTACTCGGTCGTAAGTAAATTTGATTCCACCACCGAGAAGCGGAACGGACATGATGAAAATCAGTTTGATGTATTCCTCCGAATACAGCTCCGATCCAAATGGCTCAAAAATCATCACTACTATCCAGACTAGAGCTATCCAGACCCCAGATAAAAAAATCCATCCGCGAACTTGTGCGCTTTGATTGCGCCACCAGGCAGTTAGCCGAGTCGGAGAGATAAATCCCCCAGAACGCGATGTCGAGGTGCTTCCGCCAGGCACCTTATCCATTCCGTCCATCTCACTCCAGCGCCGCCACAAGTACGTCCCGTTAATAATCCATCCTCCAGGATTGAACTGAAGGAGCACAAAGAGAAACCACGCCCAGCGATTTCGCCTGTACAGCAGAGCGCCAAGCCAGATGGTAGCAACGCCTGTATAGACAGCCCAGCCATCGTGGCTGTAGTCTATGAGCCCCAAGATAATTGAAATGACTCCGGCAGTCATCGTGAACAGTGCGAGAAAATACCCCCAGGCATAGGGCTTCCGGTCCGGATGCTTTACCAGCATCTGCCGATTTAGGGTTATAGAGAAAAAAATGAGCAGGCCAAGTGCTACGCAGCCGCCGACTGCTATCCCTACAAGAAGTGCCATTGCTATTCTCCCGAACTGTGATGGATGCGGCTAACGCTTGGCTGAAGTGCGGCGACTCCCCCGTATTCAGCCTGATTGAGGCGCCCGTCCGTTCAAGCCGATGTTAGATGGCACTAGAACGTCCGATCATCTAGAAGGTACAGTCCCATCAAAGCCGAGGAGAACGTCTCCCATACATGTAGGCCAATCTTTTGCAATTCTCGCATGTGAAAACAGGGCGCGGTTCATGGGTGCCCGAATCCTTAATGACGGCTATCCTGTTTGATCTTGCTTTCACCGCATCAATCTCGTCGTTGCTGAAGCTGAGGGAAGAATGTTCCCCGAATAGACTTCTCACCAATACCCTGTAACTTTCGAGAGGCGAGTGGCATCTTCCACAAGATGTGCGGGCCGCCTGAACGGCTCTTTTGATTGTTGAAGCACTATAGCTAGAGCAGACCCTGTTCATGCAATAGTCAACCGAATCCGGTCTACTAACCCTGGCTTCGACTTCATTCAGATCGTTATCGGAAGACAGGTTTATCTGCAAAAGTACGATACCTCGTTCCTTATAAAAGTGAATTGCCGTTTCCTCTGGTGCGTGAGTAACGACTACCTCGATGGCAGCAATCACATTCTCATTTCGATCGAGAAGTGCAATGTCCGGTCTACAGGACGATAAGTCGAATTCTTCCTTGACCTTTGCTGCATGCTGGAGAAGGTTGCCAGACATCTTTGATTTGCAGCCGCTGCATGCCCAAGCGAATTCAAGGGGGCGATTCTCCGTCAGATGCTTTTCTAGGTGGGCGACCAGCAGCTTCTTGAAAGAGTAGTGAAGAACGCCCTCGGGTGTGCAGTTTGACGTCAATTGCAAATGAGAGAAGTGCGGCCGCCGCGTACCTTTCCCTGTCCTTTCGCTCTTCTTCAGAATGAGCCGTTCGCTACAGACAGGACAGGTGAAAACACTTCCCTTTATGGCGTCGGCTACTCTTATGAGCGCACCTTGAGCGTTCAACGCAGCAGTGTAGAGGAGTTTCTTTTGCATCTCTAAAGCCTGAAGCTTCTAACTCTGGATTCGCTCGGTCGGCCTAATGCGGGAGACCGCAATAGCATGATTTTGAATTATAGTGCGAAAACCAGCTAATTGCTATGGATATGGGATTTGGGCTTGACCGTGAAAGACCGCGGATTGGGTCGGCCTAATTCAGATATCCCTCCTCGGGAGCGTCGTTGATTCGGTCGGCAGGGCTCAATATTGCCCCTCGCCCGTGTTCGCCGTTGACCCGCTGGCATCGTTATTGACCCGAAATAACGACGGTCAGAGAGGTAGCGATGGAACGCGCATTTAGACTGGAAGGACGCAGTACACAGTGGGAAATGGTCGCCGCCGGGATTGCGGCTGGAGACGATCGGTGGTCGGGGGTATTGAGGCTCATCGCTTCGGAATACCCGTACTGCACGATGAGCGGGGTCCATGTCGTGGAGGGCTGCATCGTCGCCTGCGAAGGCATCCAGAGCAGCTTCGTCTTCGGCGACGCGGACGCCGCAGCGTCGGCGGTCGAGCCCGCGTTTGACGCTCATTGGAAGTCCCTGCGCGCGCTGTGCGCCAAGCTCGGCTCGGGTCGTCTCGCCGAGATCCGTTTCAGCCGGGGACGACCCGTCAGCGCCCGGATGAACGCGGGCGGGCGCCGATTCCGCCGCCTCGTTGTTAAGGTCCCAGCCGCTGCGGAGCCCTCGCCCATGAGCTGACGCTCCAACGTTTTCCAGGCGCGACGCCTTGGGCATTCGCCCGATCAGAGCGGAGGTAAAGCCCTCCGGCTCTCGCATAGAGAGTCGCCCGCTCGCCCGCCGGACTCACGTCCGGCCTTGGCGAGTAGGCCGCAAGCGCGCCCTGAATAGGCGGACGGGCAAAGCCCGACGCCTTAATAGAATCGCCGACCCGCCGAGAACCGGAGGCTGGTGAAGGGATGGTGCCTTCATGGCCCACACGCACAATGCCGTCGCCGTTGCCTCCGCCGTTGATTCAATCGGCCGGGACGTCGAGCTCGCCCACCGCGCCGCGACGCTCCGGGTCCGCCTCAAACCCAGCCTCGATCCGGAAAAGGTCGTCCATGAGCTGCTCTCGCAGCAGCGGGTCGAGAAGCTGGCGCGCGAGTTCCGCGGGCTGAACCACTGGGAGGAGCATGCCCCGAAGTTCCTGGCCCGGGTCGTCCGCCAGGCGCGACAGGATCGCCTGCGCCGCTACCAGGAAGCCGAGGCTTTCTACAAGGCCAAGCACCGCGAGATCGTGCGATTCTCGCGGGTCATCACCGGCGACTCCGCGGCGGCCGAGATCGTCGCCTCCGACACTTACCGGGAGCTCCTTGAGGGGAGCATTACCCTCGCGGGCTTCTTCGCCGCTTTGGTCGCCAACGGCCGCAACTATCTGGCCCGGCGGTCCTACCGGCAAGGCAAGTGCGTGCCGTTGGACGAGGCCTTTACGCCGACCTTCGGAAGCACGGACATGGAAGGCGGCGAAGGGGAAGCTCCGTCGTTCGAGCCCATCTCCCATCGGCTCGAAGACCAGGACCCGCTCGAACTCCTGATCGCCCGCGAGGAAGAAACTACCCGTCGGCGGCTGGTGGCGGCGGCCAAAGAGGACCCGCGCTGGCGCTACATCAAGCGGCGGGATTGGGCCGCGCAGCTGTCTGGAAATGTGCGGAATTGACCGGCTCGTGGGATAGGTAAGTGCCGGGTCGATTTGCGGGCAGTCGGGTAGCCAGTCCGAACCAAACGGGGGAGCAAGCTTCCCCACCTGCCCCGCATGTTTGGCCGTTGAGATCGAGAGCGAGCAAGGAGATATGAGCATGGACGAGCCCACGGAAGCCGGAGCGGTCGCGCGCGGCGGACGGCCGCCGAAGACGGTGGCGATCACGGTGAACCTGCCGGTGGCGGACCACGATAACCTCGCCAAGGCGGGCATGAAACGGATGCGACAGACGGGCGAGGACGTGCCTCGCGACCGGCTGATCTCGGAGGCGATCCAGCACTACGCCAAGAGCCTCAGCGCCGGAGAATAATCGAACCGGGTGTCTGCTCGGGTGTCTGCCGTAGCAGACAGGGGTGTCGTGAAGTGGTGTGCCGAAATCGGACGGTTTTTGCAGGAGAAAGCGCCTGCCTCTCAATCGGCTGCGCCGATTTCGCCTCCCGACCACTCACTCCCAACCATAAGGGTTGAGATTGAGTGGTCGGGAGGATGGCAGGCAGAGATAGCAAAAACTGAGGTGAGTGAAAGTAAGAAAAAAAGAAAACAGCAACAACAACAGAAACGAAAAAACAAAAGAGAACGGAACGGAAAAACAGAAGGGAAAAGACGGAAAGAACTGAACACAAGGAACGGGAAAACTGAAGGCAAAGAAACAGATGAACGGACAGAACGCGGACGGCAAATCGAAGGAAATTCCACTGACGCCGAGGGACCTGAGGGTCTTGGGGGCGCTGGAGACATGGGGCGTCCTCGGCATGGGACAGCTGCATGGGCTCGCGGCCGGGACGGTCTCGGACGAGGAGAGGACCCGGCTCTTTTTCAACGCGACGGGCCGCGAAGTCTACATCTCTCGACTCTTCAAGAGGCTGTGCAAGCTGGAGGCCGCGGGGCTCATTCGAGGACACTTCTTCATCAACCACCACAAGCTGTTCACGCTCGCGGAGAAGGGCCACGCGCTCCTCAAGAGACGGGGCTTGGCCCGGATGCCGGGCTATCGGGACTCCATCGAGGAGTCGCTGGTGGACCATGAGCTGACCGTCGCCGCAACGGGGCTCGTCATGACGGAGCTGCTGAATCTGACGGTCCGCACCGAGCGCGAGCGCTTCCAGTGGAGCAGCCGCGGCGGCCGCGGTCCCTCGCCGGAGCGAGGCATCTCGGACCTCTGGATCGTGGACCACGTCCAGCCGAAGGCGATCGAGGTAGAGATGCACCAGAAGTCCGAGAAGCGCTACGAGGAGATCTTCGAGGCCTACCGGCGCAGGATGCCGGACGGCGGCGCGGTCCTCTATCTGACGGCTTGGCCCTCGGGCGTGCGCTGCATCCTGACGCACGCCCAGACCTTCCGTGCGCCGTTCATCTACGCCTGTTCCTTGGCGGATTTCCGCGGCAGCGCGGGGCGCGCTCCCTTTGAGAGCGCGACGGTCGAGGACGGTCCGATCATCCTGGCGCCGCGCGGCGCGCGGGAGGCGTTGGCCGCGCGATGAGCGTCCTCTCCTTCCTCGTCGTCCTGTCGCTTCTGTTGGCCGGCTTCGGCCTGCTGAAGGCCGACTATAAGGTCCTCGGTGGGACCTTCTCGGGGCTCGCGGTCGCGGCGTTCCTGATCCTTATGCCCTGGCCGGCGGTCTTCCAGTTGGCCCGTGAAAACCGCGACTTCGCGGCGTGGTTCTTCCCGCGCCGCGAGCGGGTAGTCCTGGCGTGGTGCGTGTCCTCCGTGCTGTTCGGCGCGGCCGCGGGGTTCGGCGCGGCGCGCCTCAAAGCTGGGAAATCCCCCGCAGAGCGGGATATCCCGGAGGATGGAAAGACCGTGGACAAGAAGCTCGCGAGCGCGCTGAAGGACCGTACGCCCGCGGCCGGGACCTTCCTCGGCGTCACGCGGACCGGCCGGGCCGTGTCCGTCCTGCCGGTCGAGCGCGAGGGGCACATGCAGATCGTGGGGCCTACCCGCTCGGGCAAGTCTCAGCTCCTGCTCGCGCTCGCGGCCCAGGACATGGCCGACGGCTTCCCGGTCTTCTTTATGGAAGCCAAGGGCGACCGCGGAGACTTCGACCAGTTCCTCAAGACGGCGGGCCGCGCCGGGCGGGTGGGGGACGTGCGCTACTTCAATCCCCAAGACTCGCGCTCGATGACCTTCAACCCCATCCGTCCCGTATCGGGGCAGGACCCGACGGCGCTCGCCAACCAGGTCGCGCGGGCCATCGGCCGCGAACCCACCTCCTCCGGAGAGGGGCAGGACTACTACCGCGGAGTGGACTACGCCAAGATCCAGAGCATGGCCGAGGTCTTCTGCGCGACCGGCCGCGCGTTCACCCTGCGCGACTGCTACGACTACTTCGCCTTCGAGGAGGCGCGCAAGAAGGCGTTCGAGCTGTGCGGGGACACCAAGCTCTCCGACTTGGCCAACTCGGAGTTCAAGTCCAACGAGGACACGAGCTCGCTTACCTCGGCGCTGCGCCCGTGGACGACGGGGACTTTGGGCGCGCTCCTCAACAGCTACGCGCCGCAGATCCGCTTGGAGGAGGCGTTCGCGCGCGGCCAGGCCGTCTATTTCGCCGTCCCCGTGGGGCATCTCCAGGTCCTCGCCAACCCGCTCGGCCGCATGGTGATCTCGGGGCTCTTGTCGGTCGCGGCCTCGCGTCAGCGCGCCGCGATCAAGCCCAAGCCGGCGACCGTGATCATGGATGAGTTCGCCGAGTTCGCGACGCCGGTCTTCGCCTCCTTCGTGGCGACCGTGGGCTCGGCCAAGATGCGCACGATTCTCTCGCACCAGGATTTGGGCCAGCTCAAGCGCATCCAGGGGATGGACGCGGACGCCTTCAACTCCGTCGTCTTCAACAACACCTCCGGCTGCAAGGTGTGCTTCCGCGCGCCGGACCCGGAGGACGCGGAGTTTTGGGCCGCGACCTTGGGCACCGAGTCGTCCGTCAGCGACACGGAGCGAGTGAAGAGCGGCCTGCTCGGCGACGAGCACACGGGTGATCGGTCGCGCCGCGAGGTGGAGCAGTTCAAGATCCACCCCAACAGGATCAAGAGCCTGCCGCCGGGCGTGGCGCTCGTGGTGGCCCCGGGCCGCGAGACGTGCCTGATCCGCACGGCTCGCGTCCACGGGCTGATCAAGGACGTCGCCCTGCCGGAGCTGGCGGTCGTCGGCGAGGAGCCGCTCGACCTGCGGTCCGCCGTCAAGAACTTCACGAAGAAGCTGACCGCTACAGGAGAGGAAACGAAATGAAGCCGACCTTGATGATCCTGGCGCTGCTCGCCGCGGCGCGGCCCGCTTACGCGGCCTCGTACGTGGAACAGGCGACCTTCAGCGTGGCCGGCTCCACCATCGCCGGCCTCGACCGCGACTCGGTGGGCAATCTCTACGCCCTCATGCTGGCCCCTGGAGCGACGAGCTATTCGGTGACGGCCTTCCGGACGCCGAGTCTCGAAGCGCTGTTCAGCTTCGACGCGGGTGTTCGCGCGCCGCTGGCCTTCGCCGTGGAGCCCTCGGGCGTCGTGGATGTCCTGGAGGGGGGCGACGGCATCACGCTCAAGCGCTTCCTCAATACCGGCTACTTCCTCGGCCGGTCCACGTACTCTTTGGGGCCCTATATCAGCACGACGAGCCTGCTCTCGGCAGCCATCGACAAGATCGGAGCCCGTCTCCACCTGAGCTTCCAGAATCAGAAGAGCTACTACTGCGTCCAATGCTTGGGCTGTCCCTGTCCCGCAAGCGGGATCAAGGGGTACGTCAATGCCTACGATTTCTCGGGCAGCTTGCTGAGCCAAGTCGAACTGCCCGGCATAAGCGCCACCCCGACCAGCTGCTATACGCCCTCGAAGATCGCGGTCGGCGTCCAGCGCGAGCTCGTCGTGGTCGATGTTTCCTGCCAGCAGGTCCTGCGCTACTCCGATGCAGGAACGCTGGAGAGCGAGACTCCCGCCTCGCGCTTCGGCGGTTTTGTGAACCCGAGAGGAGCGTGGCTGGACGCCGACTCCTCGCTGTATCTGAGCCAGCAGGTTTGCGGCCCCGGCGGCTGCCCCCAGAGCGTGGTCAAGGTCACTTCGGACGGCGGCCTCCAGGCAGCGACCACGGCGGATTCCGCGATCGGCTCCGCATGGGACGGGCGCATCCTTTATCTCAGCTCCGCCGGTCGAGCGCCTCTTCGCCGGCTCGTCCTCAACGAGGCGCCCACCGCTCCGGTGCCGTCCGCGCCATTGGGGCTGGTGGTCCAGCACTCCTCGGCGGCGTGGCTGCGCTGGCAGTCTTCCTCGGACAACGAGGGCGACCCGCTCCTTTACACTCTTGAGCTCGGCACCGTGCCCTTCGTGCTCCGCAGCATGGGGACCTCCGAGACTCCGGACTTCGTGACGGCGCCGCTCGCCTTCGGCACGACCTACTACTGGCGCGTGACCGCGCGGGACTCGTATCTAGGACTGCCTCTTCAGAGCCGCGCCTCCTCGGTCGAGAACTTCGTCCTCGGGCTCACGAATGCCCCGCCCGGACCGTTCACCGTCTTGAAAGGCACGGGTACCGTGGTGACGCGAGACGCCTCCGTGGTCCTCTCCTGGACCCGGGCGACGGACCCGGACGGCGATGTGCCGGTCTACGAAGTGTCTTGGCGGCGCCACGATCAGGCCCAGCCCGCGATCGCGACCACGACAGCGTACGCCATGACCGTGGCCGGCCTCGCCTTCGGTTCGACCTATTATTGGTCGGTCCGCGCCCGGGACGACTATCAAGCCGAGAGCCTCATGGACGGCGGCGCTGAGCAGAGCTACGCCCCGCTGTTTCGCAACACGCCGCCCACTATGCCGCTCTATCTCTCGACCGGCGCGATCTCGACGCGCGCGAGCCGCTATGACCTCCGCTGGCTCGAATCGGAGGATGCCGATGAGGACCCGGTGAGCTACCGGCTCTATTTCTCGACCGATCCCGCCGCCCCGGCGTTGGTCCAAGAAGGCGTGTTCACCTCCTACCCGCTCGACCTCAGCTACGGCACGACCCTCTACTGGCGCGTCGTCGCAGTCGACGGAGTGGGCGGCGTGTCCGACGCGGGGACCCGGACCTTCACCGCGACCTTCCTTAACGACCCGCCCGACCCCCTGCGCCTGAGCGCGCCCTTCATGGCGGCGCCGACGGTCAAGACCATGCGCGACGGCGTCGAGGTCTCCTGGGAGCGCGTGACGAACCCGCAGGGCGATCCCATCTCCTACACGGCCTACCTGGGCGGCTCGCCGCTTGAGCTGTCGGCCGTCGCCCGCGTCGAGCAGGCCGCCGGCGCGAGCGCGCTGCACGTCGTGGCCCTGGCGGCCAAACCCCAGGCCGAGGCGCTGGAGGACGGGAATACGGTGCGCCTGCGCCTCACCGGCCTCGACTACTACCGCAGCTACTACTTCAAGGTCACGGCCGAGAACCCTTATGGGGCGGCCAGCCAGACGCCGCTGCAGCTCTTCACCTTGGCCGCGGCGGACAGCTTCCCGCGCGTCTATAACTACCCCAACCCGTTCAACCCGGCCCGAGGGGGGACGAACGTCGTCTTCAATGCGCCTTCCTCCGGCTACCAGCGCGCCGTGCTCACGATCTACTCCGAGTTCGGCACGACGCTCGACGAGCGCGACTACGGCCGCGTGCCGCCCGGCATCAGCGAGGTCCGCTTCGACGGCCGCGACCGGCACGGCCGCGCCCTCATGAACGGCAGCTATGTCGGCCGCGTGCGCTTCGACGGGCCTTCCGAGACGGCGATCTTCTTCCTCCTGGTGGTGAAATGATGACGAGCCTCCTCTACAAGTTCTTGATGATCTACCTCGGCGCCTTGCCGCTGTACGCCGCGCCCACGATCATGAGCCAGAGTCCCGGCGCGCAGGGCGCGGCCCTCGGCCGCGCCGCCGTGTCCGTGATTCAAGATCCGACCGCGCTCCACTGGAACCCGGCGGGCCTGGCCGGCGCGGGCGGGGCGGTGACCGGCGAGCACCAGTTCCTTTATGACGGGGCGCGCTACGACTTCATCGGCTTGACCGTCCCTTCGCGCATGGGGACCTTCGGCATGGGCGCTCTCCAGCTCTACCGCGGCGAGATCACGGCGCGCGCCGCCGTTGACGATCCCGGCTACGAGGTCGCGGCCTCTCAGGCCCAATACATGGCCGGCTTCGCCAGGAATTTCGGCGACCATTGGGCGGCGGGGGGGACCTTCAACATGCTCAGCTCGAACCTCGCGGGCCACAAGGACCGCGGCTTCGGCGCGGACGCGGGAGCGCGCTTCGAGTCCTCGAGCGACGACGCGTGGTGGCTGGGACGGCCCCTGTGGTCGGCGGGCGCGGTCATCAAGAACCTCCTGACGCCTCGCCTCAAGCTCGCTTCAGACCCCGAGGTCCTGCCGCGCGAGCTGCGCGGCGGGGTGAGCGTCTCCTTCGACGGCTTCTCGCGCGTGTCCCTCACCGCGGGTTCGATCCGCAAGGACCGGGCGATGCTGGGCGTGGGCCTGAGCAAGCTCGTCGGCGAGACCGAGCTGCGCATGGGTCTCGGAGCCTCCTATACGCTGCAGGATGTGCTGACCTTGCGTTTCGGTCTCGACGAGGGCTTCGCCGTCGGCGTGGGCTTCAAGACCGCCGACGGCCGCTTCGGAGTGGACTACGCTCTCGAGGACCGGCCCCTCGCCAAGAACCACCGTTTCACGCTCACCTACCGCTTCCTCAAGGCCGCGAGCGCGCCCGCCGTGCCGGCGGCGGAGATCCAGGACGATGAATACGCCCGCGCCAAGGGGCGCTCCGAGGCGCTCGGCGGCGAGGCCTTCGCGCGCGGCCGGGAGCTGTTCAAGGACCAGCATTATGAAGAGGCCGTCGAGAGCCTGGCCTCGGCCGCTTTGCTTAAGCCGGAGGACCAGGAAGCGCGCGAACTGCACCGCCGCTCGCTGGAAGTGAGCCGGCGCGAGGACATCCGGCGGTTGCGGGCGCAGCTCGACAAACAGGCGATGGCCGGAGATACGGCGGAGACCTACCGCATGCTCGCCATGCTTCTGCGCTACGAGACCCCGGACCACGAATACCTTCTCGACCTGGCGCGGCGCATCGCCGGGAAGCTCGACCCCGAGGCCCGCAAGGCCGTCTCGGCGGAGATCGTCTCCGCCGGTACGGAAGATGTCCGCGCGGCCCTGGCCCGCGGCCTCGACGCGGAGGCCGCGCTCGACGTGGAATGGCTCGAATCCGTGGCGGCGAGCACCCAGGCGGTAGCCGCCGCGCGCATACTGAGGATCGAGACGGCCCGATCCTCTAAAGAGCACCGCGCTCGACTCGAAGGGGTCCTCAAAGGCGCCCGCAAGTCCGGGGAACTCGGCCGTGCGCTGCTCGCGGCGTTCTCGCTCGCGCGTTCCTACCCGGACGATGCGGCAGCGTCGCAAGCCCTGGACGCGGCGCGGCGCGACTACGCGGCAGCTTCGCGCCTGAGCCCCAAGGACCGCATCTACGTCCGCAAGCTCTATTACCTCGCGGCCGTGGCCTGGACGAAGAAGGACGCGGAGCGGGCGCGGGACCTGCTCGACGAGCTGCGGCGGCGCGACGCCGCCGACGCG